>Ga0209060_10000110_pt1 | contig 216141 bp, 180 predicted proteins | sample Coa_R1_8_FD_187155 | JGI IMG/M metagenome (GOLD analysis project Ga0209060, IMG submission 187155) | Surface soil microbial communities from Centralia Pennsylvania, which are recovering from an underground coalmine fire - Coalmine... | ecosystem: Environmental > Terrestrial > Soil >...
TCACCGTGACGGTCAGCGGATTGGCCACCGCGCCGTTCACCGGCGCCGATTGCGCGTCGCCGGACGTTTTGGCGATGTTCGCCGCGTTGCCCGCCGTGACGGTTTCAGCGAACGTCACGGAAGGCATAGAGCTTTGCGTAGTGATTTGCGCTGTCACGGTGATCGCTTGCGCTTTGCTTCCGGCCGAAAGCGTGGTACACGCTTGACCGTTCGATCCCGTGGTCTGCGATGTGGGACTCACCGAGCTCGCGAGTGCTCCCGTCGTCGGCGAAACGGAGAAACTCACGGTGGCGCCTTGGACTGCGCCGCCGTTGTTCACCACCGCGCAAATCTGGCTACCAAATGTCGTTCGTGCTGGCGCGGATTGCGTCGTGGTTCCCGCCGCTTGCGTGATCGTTGTGGAATTTGGCAAAAGCGCCGTCGCGTTGAACGTTGCCGTCAGAGAATTGATCGCTGCTTGGACACTTTGGCCGCTGAGCGCGCCGCCCAGCGTCCATGTCACTTGCGTTTGTCCGTTCGCGTTCGTGGTTGCGGGCGTGGAAACCGTGCCGCCTCCCGTCGGAGTGAACGTGACGGTCTGTCCGCTCACCGCGTTGCTGTTCGCATCCGTCACCACCACCACGAGCGGTGATCCGAGCTGGGTGTTCACCGGCCCCGATTGATTGTTCCCCGAAACAATATTCAAATGCGCCGCGGGACCCGCCACGCTTGACGCCGTGAACGTCAGCGTGGATTGTCCCGACGTCGCGGCCGTCGCCGTGTTGTTGCTCGCGCCCGCGACGGTGCCAAGCGTCAATGTCGCACTGGCATTTCCGTTGCGATCCGTCGTGGCGATCGTGGAATTCTGTCCGCTGAATTTGCCGCCGCCCGCCGTTACGGTGAACGTCACCGAAATTCCCGGCACGCCCACGCCGTTGGAATCCGCCGCCAGCACTGTAAAAGGATTCGTCAGGGCCGATCCGGCCGTTCCCGTTTGGCTGTCGCCGGACGCTTTGGTAAATGTCGAGACGGTTTGCGTCACACTGATTGTCTGATTCGCTCCCGCGGCCATGGGCACGTCGGTGCCGCCCGAGCCTTGCGTGGAATTGGCGGCGTCGGCCGAAGCGATCTGCAACGTATAGGTATCGCCGTTGCGTACCGTCGTTGGAATGGGAATTTGGATCACGCCCAAGGTAATCGTGCCCGACGCCGGATGTCCCAGGTGCGTGATGCTCAGCGCGATCGTCGAGCTCGTGGTCGTCGGCGTGGCGCTCCACGGCGATTGGTTCGCGAAGTTCGCATTGTTCATGTCGATGGCCGGCGCGCTTCCATTTGCCGACAACTGCACCGACACCGTGAACGCATCCGCGGACACGCCGTTGTTGAGCGTCGCCGAGAGCGTGATGTTCGCCGTGGAGGGATTCGCGTTCGTTCCCGGAGTGACCGACGTACTTGTAATGTTGAAAGTCCCTTGTGCTTGAGCCACAGCCGACAGCGAGCACAGCGAAATTGAACAAAGCGAGCTCAGCAACAAAACGGCGCCGGCGGTCTTGGTCGTCCTCATGCGAAACACTCCCTCTCGTCGTTTGGCGAAGCAAACGTCCCGTATCGTCATCTTCTTAGGTTGTTGCTAAAGTCCCGGCGCGTTCTTAGGTGAAGTGGCCTTTGTCGCGCTCGTCTCGTAATTAAGCAATTCATGTGCCGAAACAGGATGGGGGTTCCTGCGGAGGTTCTTGAGAGAAAGGCTTCGACAGAGCTTTGTGGGTTGCGCGACCTTAGCGCGAAACGGGTAGGATTTGCTTGCGGTTACCGCCCAGTCGGCGGCGCTGCATCACGCTGCACGAGGCGTGCAGAATCGCAACGCACGGTTTACGACGTGCGTGCGATGATTCCCATTCTTGGCGGAACCTCAACCTGATTTGGACTATTTCGGAAGACTTCCTGAATCGGGAAGCCTTGGCGGACCAATGAAGCGTTGATCCTTGGCGAACCATGAAGCGATGACCTAGAAAGACCTCGGGCGATCCTTCGAGGGGATCGCCCTTCTTCTCGGAGAAAATCTCTCCTAAAACTGCGAGACCGCACGAGGCATCTACTTCTTCACCTTCTTCGCGTCGGCCGCCTTCTTCTCGGCCCAACGCTTGCGAACCGCGTCCGCAATCCTCTTGCGCGCCTCGGCACTGAAGCGGCTTTTCTTTCGGGGCGCCGCCACTTTCGGTGCGGGCGCGTGGGACCCCTCTAGAGTCCGCAGTGCAGCAATCGCGCTGTCGATATTGGCGCGTTGCTTTTCCAGCCTAGCTATCACGTTTGAAATGTCGCTCACTTGACCTCCCCTTGGATAACGTACCTCTTAATCATAACTTCTTAGCGCTCTGACGGGCGGCTACTTTTTCTTCGGCAGGCCGTAAAGCCATATGAGCGCGGTTCATGATCCACTCACCCGCGCCGACCATGTTAACGCTCCTAGCGCAAGCACGGCCGGCACGCACGGCAGCACGAGCCGTGGCTCCACGCTGTTGTGCTCCACCGCGATGAAAATCGTTCGCACAACCACAAAGGCCACCAGTAGCGCGACACCATTCGCCTTCCACAAACGGATTCCACCGACCAACGCCAGTCCAAGATAGAGGAAGTTGAGCGTCGCAAAGAGAAATCCGAAAGCCCAATCCGCGTCGACCTCTGTCCACGCGAGCTGCGCGGGCCACCAGTTGCCCGAGAGGGGTAACAACTCGGTGCGCGGAGTGAACCACAGCGTCAGCATGCGCCGCAGCGGCACCGCTAGATACGTCCGAACGGGACGGCGCGCGGTGCGCTCGCGCGCCAGCGCGGCGAATTGGGCGTCAGGCTCCTCGCCAATCACGTAAGGTTCCGTATGTTGCCCCTCCAAGAGCGACGCCACTTGTTCGCTTTCCTGCGGAGAGTCAAAGGCCGACGAGGGAAAGTCCGCGACCTGCAGCGGTCCTTCTTCCAAGCGATTCATGACGCGCTCGCCGTCTCCATACGAAGTCAGCCAAGTGTGTGTCCAGGCATAAAAACCCTCTGGGATGTACGATCCAGGCGACTGAAAGTAGCGGGTCGTAAGAAACTGCACCTTATTCATGCTGACCCAGTTGCGCGCCGCCCACGGCAGCAGCGCGAGCAGAAGTCCCGCGGCCAACAGAAGTCCGGTGCGGATCAGGAGCAGCCAGTGGGCGGGCTTGAACCACCTTAGTCCGAGCGCGATCGCCGGCGCGGCCAGCATGATCGGAGTCTCCGGGCGCACCAACGCGCCCAAACCAACCAGCACACCGCCGAGAAACCAAAATTTCCACGATCCTTCACCCGTCGCCGTTTCGAATTCGCGCCGATTCGCGCAAACGAGAATCAAAAGGGCCGCCGTTGTGAGGAATGTCGCCAGGACCTCGGTGAGTGCCAGGGCCGCGTAGTTCGCAACAAACGGACATGTGGCGCCCAGCCAAAGCGCGACAATCGCCACGCGCTTTCTTGACTCCTCGGGCGCCAGCACAGCGGCCAGAACCGCCAGCAACAAACATCCGCCGAGGTCCACCAATGCCTGCACGACAAGGATCGCTTTCGGCGAGTGCGAGAAGAGATAGATGAAACCGAGAAATAGCGGATAGCCGGGCACGCGGATATCGGTGGGTACAAGCCCGCTTCCGAAATCGTAGACGTAAGTGTGCTTCTCCACCAGCGACCGGCCGAGGTCTTGGTAAAGTTCCGAATCGAGGTCCGCGGCTGGGTAACAAAAGACGAAAAACAACCTGAGCGCCAGTCCGATGAGCAATGCCGCGACGACATGTGCGCCCGTCCGCCGGTCCCATGCGTTTCGGATCTGAATCATGAAAGGTGCGCTACTTCTTCTTCAACATGTCGTAAATCCACATGAGCGCCGTGTTCATGATCTGCTCGCCCGCACCCACCGCCACCGGCGACACGCCGGGATCGGCGCCGTAGCCGCCTTCGGCCACCGCTTCGATCGTCGGGAAGTACTGATGGTATCCGTTGCAGTACCCGAAGAAGAAAAGCTGTTTCACACGCGCGCGCTCTTTCAACCGGATCGCGTGATTCGCGAAGAACTCGCCACTGACGCCGACGAGAGCAATCTCGTTGTTGAGAATCGCTACCGTTAGCCGCGGGCGTACGCCGTCGGCATATTCGTCGACGAAATTCGGAATCAGTTCCGGAAAAAACGCCGCCTGATATTGCGCCAGCACGAAGCCGTCCTTGAAATTCACGCGCGAGGAGAACGTGAAGCGGTCTTCCTTGATCTCAAGCGACGGTTTCGGCGGCACCGCCGTCTCGAGCGGTTGCGCGATCTTGATCACTTCGCGTCCCACCGCTGCGCCGAAATTCTGCGGACCTTTGCGGCCGAGTTCGGGCGGCCCTTCATTCACGGATTGGTCCCCGGAAGCCCCTTGCATGAAGATGACGTTGCATTTTAGCTCATCGCGAACCGTGTTTTTCATCGCGCCGACCCAGTCGGCGGAAAACTTCAGGATCATCGCGCTGGTCATCGTGGGATGCGCGGTGAAATTCACCAGCACCGCGATCGGTTTGCCGTCGACGGTGTCGAAGCGCATCACTTGCAGGTCGCGATCGACCGGCTTCGGCTCGATTTTCGTGTGCCGGTTGCGATTGAATCCATCGAGCGTGGTTTTCGCCACGCCCATGCGCGCGGGCACAAGGTGCGTGTTCGCCTCTTCGATCGCCGCGACGATGCCGTCTTCCATTTGCTTGTAATAGCGCAGCGCCGCGTCGTACTTGCCTTGGCCTTTGCCCGGTGCGTCGGTCAGTTCGAGCACCGGCCCGTGATGGGAGTGCGATCCCGCGATGAAGGACCACTCGATGCCGGCGTCGTCTTTGATGCGCTTGCGAATCGCTTGCAGCGAATGCTCGGCGGGCGCGCGGCCCATGTCCATGCCGACGACGGCGAGTTTTTTCGTTCCGAATTGCAGCACCAGCGCCTCGGCATAGAGCGGATCTTGCACGCCGATGGAAAGCAGCGCGTGACGCTCGCCGTATCCCCACATGGGAACCGGCTCTTTCGGGGTGATGTCGGCGCGTCCGGCGCCGGCGAGAAACTGGGCGCGTGCATCGAGCGCGACAAGAAGAACGCTCGCAAGTAGGATCGAACGGAATCGCATGTTGCTAGAGTACCATTTAGATGCGCCCCTTCAATCATGGCCAAACTCTCTCCGGCTAGACTCGCAGCGTTTCGCATTTTGCTTCGCGTGGAAACGCGCGCCGCGTACGCGATCGAGTTGCTGAACGCGCCGCCGGCGAGCGAACTGTCTCCGGCCGACCACGCGCTGGCGCAAGAGTTGGTGATGGGTTGCCTGCGGCGGCAAGGCGAGCTCGATTGGTTGATCGCGCATTTCAGCGGGAAAGACCCGGCGCGCTTCGACGCCGAGATTCGCGTGATCCTGCGGCTCGGCGTGTATCAACTGCGCTGTCTCGAGCGCATTCCCGCGCACGCAGCCGTTGGACAATCCGTGGATTTAGTTCGACACGCCCGCAAGTCCTCGGCGGCGGCGATGGTCAATGCGGTGCTACGCAAAGTCACGCGGGATCCGCTCGACATGCCCGATACCGCGCGACTCTCGACGCCGCAATGGTTGCTCGATCGCTGGGGTCCCGAGATCGCGGCGCGGAATCTCGAGCGTCCCGTGACGTTTCTGCGCTTGCCGCCGGGAATGTCGAGCGATTTACCGCGCGGCGTCTTCGTCAAGCAATGCGCGATTGCGCCGGCCGGCGTGTCGCAGGCATTTCCCATTCAGGATGAAGCTGCACAGATCGTTCCATGCCTGCTCGACGCCCGCGACTCCCATTGGATCCTTGATGTTTGCGCCGCGCCCGGCAACAAGACTGCTGCGATCGCCGAGATTGCGCCGGGCGCGCGCATCGTCGCCGGCGATTTGTATCCCGCTCGGTTGCGTATGGTCACCGCCGGCCTGCGCGTAGCGTTCGATGCGGTGTCGGGAATTCCCTTGAGCCGCAAGTTCGATCGAATCTTGCTCGACGCGCCGTGCTCCGGCACGGGAACCGTGCGTCGCAATCCTGAAATCAAGTGGCGCTTGCAGCTTTCTGATTTGACTGAGCTCCCAGCGCGGCAAACGAAGCTGCTCGAAACCTCACTCGACGCGCTGGCGCCCGGCGGACGTTTAGTCTATTCGACGTGCTCAATCGAGGCGGAAGAAAACGAGCGCGTGGTGGAAAGCGTACTTGCGCGCCGCAGGAATATTGGCCTGCACCCATGCTCGGCGGAACGCGACCGCCTACGCGACGCGCTCACGCCCGCGGGTCTTGCGCTGTTAGGTGATCCTTATTTCAAGGTCGCGCCGTCGCCCCATGGATCGGACGGGTTTTTTGCGGCGATCATTGGACACTCCTAGAGGACGGATAGAAACTCTTCGAGCGAAATGCCGGCTTGCCGAAGAATGCTCAACAAAGTAGCCGGCGCGATCGCCGAATGGTTGGGCACGGTCACGCGGAGCCCGGCCTTTGCCATTCGAATATGAGAGCCGACTTGACGTTCAACGGAGAATCCAAGGCGTCGAAGGGCTTTGACGGTTCGCTCGCCTGAGACGTCACGCGGCAGCTTCACGCAACTTCCTCAGTTGCGACGAGAACCGGGTCCTCCATGAAATGCAGACGAATTTGTCGCGGAGCATTTCCTGGATCGAAGTGACATTGCGTCGCTTCAACGACCTGCTGTTGCAACTCTCGCAGATCCTTGGCCTGGGTCGTGATACCGCCTCCCGCCGGATCGTCCCAGGAAGCCGTCAGCCATCCCGATTCCTGATCGCGACTCACCTGGAACGTAATCTCGTTCATCGTCATATCATGGCACCCTTGGGCCTGCGTGGCAAGCAAGCGATCCGTTGGTAGTGGGGTCTTTTGAGTTTTCGGGTCATGACTCATTTTTACCATTGAAACGGAATCTGCTACCCTCAAGGCATGCCTACCAGGGCGAAGGCATGGATTGCTGGTATCGTCGCTTTGGTGTCCTCAGGAGTTGGCACGGTTGCTTCGATCCTCGCCTGCTTCTGCCAAGGTAGGGTTAGCTTCTTGTTTTACGATCAGTACTTTTTGAGTCGCGCCGGAATAGAAGCGATAGCAGTTCTGTCTTTCAGTGCATCGCTTCTATTCCTTGGCTTGACGATCAGGTCTGCTAAGGCGACTCGCTGAAGCAGTGATCTTGTTTCCGTTCTTTGTTTTCCGAGAGCGCAACCATCTACTGATCCGCTACTTCGTAGCCCAATACCCCGGATGTCCCACGTACGTATCGTTCTCAAGATTCGCCAAAATCGCCCGGCGCAATTCCAACACGTTCATCTCACCCTGCGACTCGAAGATCACACGGCCGCCCGGCGCGATCACCATCAGGTACGGCACGGCGCTTTGCCATTTGGGATTGAACGCCGCTTGCAGCGCGTACGTTTCTGTTGATCCGAAAAGCAAATTGCGTCCCGAGGCGTGCTGCTCATTCAGAACCTTCAGCACGCCCGTTTTTTCGTCCGGATAATTCGCCGACACCGTCACCATGTCGAAGTCGCGGCGGCGGAACATTCGGAACGTCGTCTCGAGATCCGGGAATTCCGTCACGCAAGGACCGCACCACGTGGCCCAGAAACTCACAAGCAGTACTTTGTTCGTGGGATTCGCGCGCAGCTTCTTCAACTCGTCAGCCGAAACCATCTCCACGTTCACCGGCTCGGCTTCGATCTTGCGCATTTCCGCGAGCTGACCGTCGATCTTCGATTTCCACTTCGTCGAGCACCCAAACGACGGCGTGTGTGCCGCCGCGACGGGTCTTCCGGCGAGCAATGCGTCGATCGCCGCGCGGGCATCCTGCGTTTTCACCAGCGACTCGCGCTGCGAGTCGTCGATGCGTCCTTCGTAGCGCAGTTTGCGCTCGCGGTCGAAGAGAAAAACGTGAGGCGTGGCTTGCGCGCCGTACGCTTGCGCCGCGGCTTGCGTTGCGCCGTCGTACAAGTAGGGAAAATCGAAATGCCGATACTCCGCGCGAATCTTCATGCCCTCCATATCGTCGCTCACATCCGTGTAACCGAGTTCAGAGAGCTGAATCGCTTTCGGATCGTTCGGCTCGATTGCCACGAAGGCCACGCCCTTGCCGCGATAATCGTCTACCAGCTTCTTGATGCGCCCCTCGTAGAGCTGCGACGTGGGACAGTGGTTGCAGATGAACATCACCATCAGCAGCGGACTGTCCTTGTACTCGGCGAGAGTGTGCGTTTTGCCGTCGATGCCGGGCAGAGAGAAATCCGGCGCGGGCGAGCCGGTCGCGAGAATCGGATGGGCGGGCGAAGATTTTGGCGCGGGCTCTTGAGCGAGAGCCAGACACGAGGCGCAAACAAGCAAGGCGCAAACAAGCAACGCAGGGGCGAGTGGGCGGTTCAGCACGGTATACCCTCCAATTAGAAGTATAGCTTCGCCGCCAGTTCCACCGACCTAGCTTGATTTTGTTGCGATGGCGACACGCGTCCGAACGTCGCGCTGCCGGGATTCGTATCGGGCGCGGGGAAGCGCGGGTGATTGAAAGTATTGAATGTGTCGAAGCGCAATTGGAATCGTACGCTTTCCGTCAATGAAACCGTCTTGTACAAACCGATGTTGGCTTCATTCACACGGCTGGCGCGAACGTCGTTCCAGCGCGTCGGGAAGTTGCGCACGTAGTTCGAGAAGTCCTGATACACACCGTTCTTGATGGTGTCGTTCGCCGCGGGCTTGTAGCTGTATCCCGGCAAGTTTTGAATGCCGGTCCACGACGGATAAGTGGAGATATCGGTGTTCTTCGAGGGGAACGGCGCGAATTGTGTCGTATCGAACCACTCGTTGAGCGATTGCTTGTCGTGCGGCAGCGCGACGTCGTGGCCGGTGAAGAAGGAGTCGGTGGTGAAAGCCACCGGCACGCCCGACTGCACCGTGTAGTTGCCTGCCAGCTCCCAGCCGCCGATGAACGCATCCAGCAGGCGCGACGCCGACCGGCCGAACGTTTTGCCCCGTCCAAACGGCAGTTCGTAGATCGGCGCGATGCTGAAGTGGAACGGACGATCCTCCCCACCCGGCTTATGCTCGATCACTGGGCCAATAATCTGATTTCCCAGGAACGACGTGTCCTCGAACAACCGCGACCACGTAAACGCGCCGATCACGCTGAGGCCTTTGCTGAAGCGATGCTCCACCTTTCCCAGGCCCGCGTCGAACTGATTCTTTCCGGTGGGCTTGTTCTCGGTGATCGAACCGAGCAGCGGAATCGGATTCAAGAGTTGATTGAGCGCGATCGTCTTATTGCTGCCGATGGAACCGCCGGTCACGGCGGGCAGACCAAAGAACGGATTGGGTACTTGCACGTTCCATAGCAAAATATCTAGCGGCCGCCCGGTCGAATCGAATTGCGGCGCCAGATATTTCTGCCACAAGGGCAAGGGCGGCTCGTTGGCGTTCCAGCCCCAGGAGATGTCATACGTCTTGTTGTGCGAATATCCAATCTCGAACAGCCACGACTTGTATTGATGCTGCAAATGCAAGCTGTATTCCCAGGAATAGAAGCGGCCGAGGTTGGGATCATCCCAGTTCGGTCCCGAGCCGAGATTGGTGAGCGCGCCCAGCGACGAGCCCGTCGGCGGCAGAATTCCGTTGCGGAAGGGATTGGCCAGCGTGTCGTAGGGAGTTAGATAGTTGTCCTGGGTGGCGATGAGCGAAGTGGTGCGGCTAAAACCGTTTTGGCCTCCCGTTACGAAGCCGGCTTGCGTGAAGCGCCCGACCCCTCCCCGCAAAACGGTATTTGGGGCGATCTTGTACGCGAATCCGATACGTGGCTGCCACTCGTGGTAATCGTTGTTTACCGGTGTGCGCGAAACGCCGTTCACGCCCGCAAAGAGCTGCGCGCCGGGAACCTGGAAGGCGCTGGCGGGAACAATTTGCCTCAGCAACTGCACGCCTGTGTTGCTATTGTTGGCCGGATCCGCCAGGATCGCCGCATACGCCGACTGCGCGGACGCGCTAATCGGATTGATCGCGGTGGGATCGAAGCGATCGGTCAGGCGGTTGAAGCGCTCCGTGGGTTCTTGCTCCAAATCCCAGCGCAATCCCAGATTCACGGTCAGACGCGGCGTGATGCGCCAGTCGTCTTGGAAAAAAATGCCGGTGTAATGCTGCGAGTAGAAGCTGGAGGCGTTGCGCGGCATGCTGCCTCCCGAGGGCAGTCCCAGGAGAAACGATGCGAATGTCGAGCCAACGCCGGTGCCGCCGCTGACCGCGTTGTTCTGCCGCGTCCAGTTGCCGTTGAAATCGAATCGCGGTTGCGCACCGAGATTCGAGCCGGCCTGCTGCAACACCAAATACTCTGCGCCGTAGTGCCAGGTATGATTGCCGTGAACTTGCGTCATCGTCCCGGCCCAGTTGTAATACGTGGTGTTGGTGAAAGTCCCCGCCTGCGATGAACCGATCGCTTGCGGGCTATCGCTGGGCGCGCCGGCAAATCCGGTGATGTACGGGAACGACGGTTTGTCCAACTGCGAAACGAGACTTTGCGGAAAGCCCAACGTCGCAGGATCGAAGCCCGCGCCCGCGCTAAACGACGGTTCCTCGTAGCGATTGACACCCGTGCGCAAGTCGAGAACCTTGTTATTGCCCAGCGTCCACACGTGATCGAGACCCAATTGCCGCGATCCGCGCTCCATGTACGTTCCGGCCAGGATGTTTGTCAAGCCGAACGTGTCGTCGGTGTGTTCTACCAAATGATTCCAGCGAACGGTAACGAAGCTGCGATGGCGATCGTTCCAGTTTTGGTCGCCGCGGATGGAGAGCGTGGGAAATTTATCCTGACGGACCGAAGGCGGTACGTAATTGTTGGAAATGTCGCTGGTGCCGTCGCTCGGAACATTCGGCGCGGGCAAGTACGTCAAAATGTTCTGGCCGATCGAACTGAGTCGAGCCTTGGGGATCACGTTGTTGGGGAACGGCTGGCGATTGCCCTTGGAATCCACCTGTGTGGGATCGAAAATCTGGATGGGAAAGCGCACCACTTGGCCGTTGATCGTCTGCGTCGTGTACGACTGGCTGAAATCTCCGCCGCGTTCGAGCATGGTCGGCAGCGATTTCGGTCCCGTGCCGAGGGGATTCAGATTTCGGGTTCCGTCCCAGGAGATGAAGAAGAAGGTGCGGTTCTTGCCTTTGTAGACCTTCGGAATCCACACTGGACCACCGAACGTGCCGCCATATTCGTTGAAATGCACCGGAGCGATGCCGCCGCCAACCAGGTTCGTTTGGAACAGATTGGCATTCAGCGCGCTGTTCTGGTTGTACTCGTAGAGGACGCCGTGATAGTCCTTCGTCCCGCTCTTGGTTTGCATGTTGAGCGTGGCGCCGGCCTGCCGCCCGATGGATGCATCGTAGGCGTTGGTTTGCACGCGGAATTCCTGGAGGGAGTCCTGCGGAGGAATGAACGCGATGTCGCCGCCGCTCTTGGTGTTGGGCAGGCCATCCAAGACGAAATTGTTGGAGTAAATGTTGTTGCGCCCGCCATCGGCGGTGATCTGCGATGCCGCATTGTACGACCACAGGTGCCCGATATTGTTGTTCTGATCCTGCGCCAGAACTCCGGGCGACAGCGTCGCCAACAGCGTCGGAATGTGCGTCATCGACGGGATTTCGTTCAATTGGTCCTGCGTAATCACGGTGCCCGATGTCGCCGACGTGGTGTCGATGAGCGGCACCTCGGCGGTCACGGTGATTTTCTCGGATACACCGCCGACGGTGAGCGTGGTGTCGATGAACTTTTCGTCCGAAGATTGCAACTGGATGCTGGTGCGCTCGGCCACCTTGAATCCTGGAGCGGTTACGGTGAAGCGATAGTGTCCCGGCAAGAGAAATTGCACCAGCCAGTTGCCCTGATCGTTCGTGTGCGCCCGTTGCTGGACGTTGGTATCGTCGGAAATGACGACGACTTCGGCGTTAGGCACCGCCGATCCTTGCGCATCGGTGACGCGTCCGCCGAGGGAAGCGCGAACTTCCTGGCTGAACACCGGAGTTGCGGAAAAGGTCAAAAAGACAGCAACGCAAAAGCCTGCCCAGATCTTCATAGTTTCCCCCATAGCCCGATTACTCTGTTACCAACCTACGACTTGTGGCGTGGCCGTGTCAACCGCAAGCGTTGATATAATCAAAAGTTCAGCCGTCACCAACGATGTCCGCACAGCCCCTCTTCGCTTCGCCCGACGCCATTTCCGTCCGTGGCGCGCGTGTTCACAATCTCAAGAACATCGATTTCGAGATTCCGCACAACGCGCTCACCGTTGTCACCGGCGTCTCGGGATCGGGCAAGTCGAGCCTGGCGTTCGACACGATCTACGCCGAAGGCCAGCGCCGCTACGTGGAGTCGCTGTCGGCGTATGCGCGGCAGTTCCTCGAACGCATGGAAAAGCCGGACGTTGACGAGATCACCGGCATCGCGCCGGCCATCGCGATCAAGCAGAAGAATACGACACGCAACCAGCGATCCACGGTCGCGACGGCCACGGAAATATACGACTACATGCGCTTGCTCTACGCGCGCGTCGGGCGGACGTATTGCACGAAATGCGGCAGCGAAGTCCGCCGCGACTCGGTCGATGAAGTCGCGCAGCGGATTTTGTCGTGCGGGAAGCCCGGTGAAACGCGCCGCGTCCAAGTGTTGTTTCCCGTGGAGCGTCACGGCACGCATTTGGCGGATGACAAGCTTCTGAAGGAGCGCCTCTTCGATCTTCGCAAGCGTGGATTCTCGCGGCTTTTTCAGAAGAGCCGCGTCTTCGAATTCTCCACGCCGGAATCGCTGCTGGAAATCGATTTCAAGGAACCGGTTTTCGTTCTCGCCGATCGTCTTGCCATCAACGACGACGTTCGCAATGATCCCGCGTTCCGCCAGCGCTTGATCGATGCCGTGGAGTCGTGCTATCGCGAAGGCGGCGAGTCGATTTGGGAGATGGACGACGCGCGCCTGCGTTTCAACGAGCGCTTCGAGTGCAAAAATTGCGGCACGCCGGCGCCCGATCCCGAGCCGCACCTTTTTTCCTTCAATTCGCCGTTCGGCGCGTGCACGCGCTGCCAAGGATTCGGCAATACCGTCGATTTCGACATGGACCTTGTGATCCCCGACCGCCTGCTGAAACTCGACGAGGGCGCGATCGAGCCGTGGACCAAGCCAAAGTATAAGGCGTACTACACGGAACTGAAACGCAGCGCGAAATCGCTGGGCATTCGCACCGACGTCCCGTACTGCGATCTCACCGCCGACGAGTTGAACATCCTGCACAACGGCCGCGGGAAGTTTCCCGGCATCAAAGGATTTTTCGATTACCTGGAGCGCAAGAAATACAAGCTGCATGTGCGCGTTTTTTTGAGCCGCTATCGCGGATATACGCTGTGCCCGGAGTGCCAAGGCTGGCGCTTGTCGAAACCGGCGCTGCACGTGCGCGTGGGCGGAAAAAATATCGGCGAAGCGTGCCGCTTGACCATCGAACAAGCCGCGCCGTTCTTCAACGAGCTGCAATTGACGCCGATGCAGGCGGAAATCGCCGGAAAAGTGCTCGACGAAATCCGTGACCGCTTGCGATTTCTGAGCAACACGGGACTGGAGTACCTCACGCTCGACCGCCTCACCGCGACGCTCTCCGGCGGCGAGGCGCAGCGCATCCAACTCGCCACGTCGCTGGGATCGCGCTTGGTCGGCGCGCTCTACGTACTCGACGAACCGTCGATCGGCTTGCATCCGCGCGACACCTCGCGCCTGATTCGCATCTTGCACGACCTGCGCGATCTCGGCAACACGATCCTGGTGGTGGAGCACGATCGCGAAGTGATGAACTCCGCCGATTACATCCTCGACCTCGGCCCCGGTGCGGGTGAAAACGGCGGCCGCGTGGTTTTCTCGGGGACATTTCCGCAACTCATGCGCGGGAATTCGCTAACCGGTTTGTATCTGCGCAACGAACTGCGCGTGAAAGTGCCGGAAACGCGGCGCACCCCAAACGCAAAAAATCAACTTCGTGTCGTCGGCGCGACGATCCACAACCTGCGCGGACTCGACGTGACCATTCCGCTCGGCATGATGGTCGCGGTGACCGGCGTTTCGGGATCGGGCAAGTCGACGCTGGTGCATCAAGTGATTTACGAGGGGTTGAAATCGCTCGGCGTGGGATGGGGCGCCAAGCCCGACGCGGGACCGCTGTTGGGCGCGGCCGCCGCGGCGCAATCCGGCGATGAAGCCGCCGCCGCGCAAGCCACCCGCCTGCGATGCCGCAAACTCGAAGGGTCGAAACTCGTAAAGGAAATCGTGTTGGTGGACCAATCGCCAATCGGCCGCACGCCGCGCTCGAATCCCGTGACCTACATCAAGGCGTTCGATTCCATCCGCGAGCTTTTCGCGCAGCAGCCCGAAGCCGTGAAACGCGGCTACAATAACGGTCATTTTTCGTTCAACATTCCGGGCGGCCGCTGTGAAGCGTGTCAAGGCGACGGCACGGTGACCGTAGAAATGCAATTTCTCGCCGACGTGGAACTCGTTTGCGAAGAATGCCAGGGTACGCGCTTCAAACACGGCGTGTTGGAAGTGCGCTATCGCGGGAAGAATATTCACGAAGTGCTGCAACTCACCGTGCGCGAAGCGATCGGGTTTTTCCAAAATGTCCCGAAGGTCGCGGGCCGGCTGAAAGTTTTGGATGAGGTCGGACTCGGATACTTGCGGCTCGGCCAGCCGGCCTCGACGCTATCGGGAGGGGAAGCGCAGCGTGTGAAACTCGCCGCGCATCTCACGCAAGGTTCGAGCGAGCGCGTGCTTTATCTCTTTGACGAACCTACGACCGGCTTGCATTTTGACGACATCAACAAATTACTCGCGGCGTTTCGCAAGCTCATCGACGATGGCGGCAGCATTCTCATCATCGAGCACAACCTCGACGTGATCAAGACGGCCGATTGGGTCATCGACCTGGGGCCCGAGGGCGGATTGCACGGCGGGAAGCTCGTCGCGCAGGGATCTCCTGAAGCCGTGGCGAAGGTGAAGGAGTCGCACACCGGCCGGCATCTGGCGCAAGTCTTAGCGAAGGGATGACGAGCGCCGGGCCTATGCTCCCGGCGCCCGCCGGAATTTCTAGCGGTCGAACTTCAAGCATTCTTCCAACTGATGCTTGGCTCTGTCGAGCGCTTCCATGGCTTCCACGCGATGGCCGCCGAAATCGTGCGCGGCCGTGCGCAGCTCTTCCTTGGCTCCCTCGATTTCGCGAATCGCCACACGGATGTGCGGATGACGCTCGGCGCCGTACACGGCTTGCACGCCGAAGCTCAGGACTGCGCCCAAAACAAATACCGCGATGTAAGTGATGCTCTTTTTCATTCGTTACGTCCTCCTCGCAATAGGATTATGGAGCGGGTTGTGGAAAGTCAACGGTACGAGTGGTCCCCGGCGTTTAGGCCGGACGCGTAGATCCGCCGGGCTAGCGCGGTGCTGAATTACGCGCCAAATTCAATTGCCTCTGCGCTTCGTCCACGGATTGCAGCGCCAAGACGCGATGTCCGGCGAAATCGGTCGAAGCATTCTGCAATTCTATTTTCGCGCCTTCGAGTTCGCGCAGGGCCGTGCGGATGTGCGGATATTTTTCCGCGGCATAACCGGCAGTCGCGCCGAGCGCGAGCAGCGCGCAATAGATGATAGCTTTATGAACTTTCTTCATGGGGGTCGGTGTGTCCTCCACGAATTAGCATGGCACACCACCCGCCGGCGCGCTAGGCGAAAGTAAAGGGCTGATATAATCGCATTTCGCAATGACAGCGTTGCTGGAAAAATACGAGCCGGTGATCGGGCTTGAAGTGCACGTGCAGCTCCTCACGCAATCGAAGGCGTTTTGCGGATGCTCCACCCGCTTCGGCGCGCCGCCGAATTCGCAAACGTGTCCCGTGTGCCTGGGATTGCCCGGCGCGCTGCCGGTACTGAATCGGCGCGCCGTGGAACTGGGCGTGAAAGCGTCGCTGGCGTTGAATTGCGAAGTGCGCGGCGTGTCGGGATTTGCGCGGAAGAATTACTTTTATCCCGACTTGCCGAAGGGCTACCAGATTTCGCAGTACGATCAACCACTCGCGGAGCATGGATGGATCGACATTCGCGAAGGCGGCGCGCCCAAGCGCATCGGCATCACGCGACTGCACCTTGAAGACGATGCCGGCAAGAGCGTTCACGACGGTTTCGGCGATTCCGCAAAACGTTCGTATGTGGATCTCAACCGCTCCGGCACGCCGCTGGCGGAAATCGTCACCGAGCCGGACATGCGTGGATCGAATGAGGCCCACGAGTTCCTTACGCGGCTGAAAGAGATTCTGCTGTACCTGGAAGTTTCCGATTGCAACATGGAAGAAGGCAGCTTGCGCTGTGACGCCAACGTCAGCGTACGCCTGCGCGGCGCGGAAAAGCTCGGCACCAAGGCGGAAGTGAAAAACTTGAATTCCTTTCGCTTCCTCAAGCAGGCGCTCGACTACGAAATCGATCGGCAAATCGCAGTGCTCGAGTCGGGCGGCACGATTCATCAGGAAACGCGGCTGTGGAATACCGCCGAGCAACGCACCATCGGCATGCGCAGCAAGGAGCAAGCACACGACTATCGCTATTTCCCCGAGCCGGACCTGGCGCCGCTGGTGGTCGGCGACGCGTGGCGCGAGGAAATCCGCGCGACCATTCCGGAATTACCGGAAGCGCGGCGCGCGCGCTTCATCGCGTCGTACGGCATGACGGAATACAACGCCGGCGTGCTCACGTCGTCGAAGGCCATCGCGCATTACTTCGAGGAAGCCGCAAAATCCTCCGGCGACGCGCGCGCGGCGGCGAATTGGGTGATGGGCGACGTGTTGGGTCAACTGAACACCGCCGGCAAAACGATTGAAGCGTCGCCGGTGAGCGCGCCGGCGCTCGGCGAATTATTGAAACTGCAATCCTCTGGCGCGATTTCCGGAAAAATCGCGAAGCACGTGTTTCTGAAAATGTTCGAAACGGGCCGCGGCGCGCGCGAGATTGTGGACAGCGAAAGTCTCGCGCAAATCAGCGACACCGCCGCGCTCGAAAAGATTGTGGCCGAAGTGATTGCGGCGAGTCCCAAGCAGGTGGAACAATACAAGGGCGGGAAAACCACGGTCATCGGATTCCTGGTGGGTCAAGTGATGAAGGCGACGCGCGGTCAAGCGAATCCCGCGGCGGTGAACGAACTTCTAAGGAAAGCGCTGGAATAAAACGAATGGTGCAGGAAGGCAAAAAGGCGCCCGATTTCAAATTGCTGAACCAGGACGGCGAGCCGGTGGCGCTCGCGCAGTTCAAGGGACAGCCCGTGGTTTTCTATTTCTATCCGCGAGCCAATACGCCCGGTTGAGTGAGTGAGGCATCCGGGTTCCGTGATGCATTCGACGAATTTGAAAAGCGCGGCGCCGTGATTTTGGGCGCGAGCCCCGACGCGCCCGCGGCACAGAAGAAATTTCACGAGAAATTCCATTTGCCGTTCACGCTGCTGTGCGACACGGAAAAGAAAGTCGCGCAGGAGTACGGCGTGTGGAAAAAGAAAAACATGTACGGCAAGATCGTGATGGGCATCGAACGCTCGACGTTCGTCATCGCGCCCGGCGGCAAGATCGCCAAGATTTTTTCCAAAGTGAAAATCGAGGGACACACCGAAGCGGTGCTGGCCGCTCTCGACGCCTTGAGTTAGTTCCAACGCACCAGTTCGCGCGACTCGGCTTTGGCGTCGTCGATCTCGATGCCGTATCCCGGCGTTTCAGGCAATTTCAGGTGCGCGCGCTCGACCTTCGGCGGATTTTTCTCGAAGTGATAGTACGAGCGCATTTTCAAGATGAGATATTCCGCCAGCGGGCACACCGCCGGCGATTGACTCGCGATGACGTGCAGCGCCGCGTGAATGCTGTGCCCGTGCGGGATCACCGGCACGTCGTAGAGTGACGCGAGCGTGCAAATCTTCACGAGCTCGGAAGTGCCGCCGCACCACTCGGGATCGCATTGGATCACGCTGAGCGCGCCTTCCTTCATGTAGTCGTAAACTTCCCAGCGTCCTTGAATGTGCTCGCCGCTGGCCACGGGGATCGTGGTGCTGCGGCGCAACTCCGCGAACGCGCCGATTTTTTCCGCTTGCGTCGCTTCCTCGATCCAGCGCGGCCGGTAGCGTTCTACTAGCTTGGCCCATTCGAGCACGTAGGTCAGATCCCAGCCGGAGTAAACGTCGAACATGAGTTCCGTTTCTTCGCCGACCGCCTCGCGGACCACGCGCACCAGTTCCACATTTTTCTTTAAGCCCTCGTAGCCGTCGCCGGGACCGTAGGCGAGAAACCACTTTTGATAGCGGAATCCCTCGTTCTTCACGGCGATGGCGCGGGCGCGCGCTTTTTCCGGCTCGATCGAATATCCCAGGCAACTCGCGTACGCCTCCACCGACGCGCGCGACGGTCCACCGAGCAGGCGATAGACCGGGGTTTTGAAATATCGCCCGCGCAAGTCCCACAGCGTGTTGTCGACGGCGCTGATGGCCATCAGAAAAAGTCCGCGGCGCGAGAGGCGATTGGAGCGATACATCTGGTCCCACAGTTTTTCTCCGGCGAGCGCGTCCTTTCCGATGAGGAACGGGCGCAATTGCTGCTCCACCACGATCGCGACTTCTTTGTCGATCGGCCCGTAGAATCCTTCGGCCTCGGCCGTTTTGATTTTCAAGTAATACGCGCTGATCGCGGATTTTCCGGGCGTGGGATTGGGATTGTCGCGATACGGCGCGGGCCGCAATTCGTCGTAGATGTACAGCGGATTCACTTGGTACTGCTGATCGACGCCGGGCGTCGTGTCGTGATGCCCGTGATATTGCCAAACCTCGACGGCGGTGATCTTGAGCGGCGGCGTCTCGGCGAGGAGCGCGGTCGCGGGAAGGAGTCCCAGGAAATGGCGGCGATTGACCGAGGTCATGTGTGGATATTACACGAGCGCGGTTGGCCACGTGAGAGACAATCGTCGAGAGGAGCTATCGCGATAGAATCGTAGCTATGCAGCGAAAGCGGCACAAGCGCATTCGGCAGAAACCGCGGGTCATTCGGCAGCGAAGATTCGATCACAGCGGCTCGAGCTTCGACGGATTCCTTGAAACGCAAGGAATTCGCGCGGCCGCGGAAGCAGTAGCAGCGAAGCGAGTACGCGCCTTCCTGCTGGGCTCGTCGGAGGGAAAGGGCTAGCGGCTGGTATCGAGAATCAGCACTCTTACCTGTCGGCCATCTTTCGAGGCCTCTTTCGCTTGCCGCTTAAGCTCCAACGTAATCGCTTCACGGTCGAGTTTAGCGCAGAGCTTTTGCCTGTAGTCGTCGCTATCCCAACTTGGACAGTTATACCACCCGACCACATAGAGTCCATGACAACAGGATGCGTTAAAGTATTTGCGAACCAGTTGCTCTGGTATGGCCGTCATTAGTTCATCGTTCCAGTTGCCTTTTACCTCAACAGCTGCCCTGATTTGATCTCCACCCAACTGAGGCGCTAGAGTTGCTGTCACATAGATGTCTGGATAGAAACCTGTTTTGGAGTTGCGGCTCACCTCCACCTCGCGATTAATAACGATCCCTGCATCGCGAAGTTCGCGCTCAAGGTAAACCTTAAGCTCATCAGACAACTCAGCTTCGTCCTTGGGCTTCGCCTTGAACTCGGGCTTGAATTGCACATCACTCCAAAGTCGCGCCACTCTTGGTGTGTCTCCATGGAGAACCTGTGTCTCGTACCGCTTGAGACATTCCGTAATCAAATCCAAGAGCGTTTCTCCATCTTGCACGAGGCGATTCTTCGGTTCCGCCAGAGCCAGAAGCTCACTCGGCCGCGGCGGAGTCCACTGGCGCTCGGCAGCGACCCTTCGAGCGCTCAATGTGGCTTGGGCCAGCCAAGGCAACTCAGGGTGGCGGTCTCGAATTCCTGCTAACACCTCAACTGCCTTCCATGTCCCCCGGTTCTGAATGTGCTCCAGAACGCTGTAGCTGTAGCGGTCCATGTCCTGTCGCGATCCCAGCACGACTGCCGCCTCGCTCTCACCCAAATCATCGCCACCAGGGAAGGCCTTGACGAGCAACTCGAAATAGTTGCCTGCTTGCTCCTCTGAGAGGCCGTCTAGTTTCCAGGAGTGTTGCCAAATCTCATCCGCCGTTATCCCAGCGAGCAGATCAGGATCGTTTTCGAGATGAGGCCTCACCAGCGCCCAGCCTAGGCTAGGCCGCTGCTGCAAGAGCGCGCGGACAATCGCGGTTGTGCGAATCCGACGGCACCCACCCTTTCTAAGAGGGAAGCGGAGGAGAGACCGCGCGAGGGCTTCCGATCCATCGACGCGGTGCACCAGTAGGTCAGCTACGACGATGCCAGCAGCCGATGCGCGGCAATGGCCGGATCGCAGAGCTTTCTTGAGGCCCTTCGCCATGTCATCGCTCCAGCACGCATTGATGCGATCGCGGGCCGAATTATAGCTAATCATCGCATTGGGGCAGCGAATTGTGAGCAATAACGGTTCGAGAAATGCGTCGCGTGACTTCTCAAGCGTCAGCTTGAGCAGTTCGCCACGAATGGCTTCTTCTTCACGATCAAGGTAGACGAATAAGAGGTCTCCAGCCCAGTTCGTCCAAGTCGCAGTCCCTAGGGCGTTCAATCTCGGGCGATCGACGACATATAAGAGCCGTAGCGCTTGATAAGCTCGGAGCGTTGAGGTTGCGATTTTATTCGTGCCTACAAATTTTCGCCAGACAGAATCCGCGTTTTCCAGGAACCGTACTGCGCCACTTAGAATTCGCTCACGCAGGGCGGCATCGGCTTCGATCCACCCAGGCATCGTCGCAACATCCCACCCGTGCTGAGGCCGGATGCTTCTTGGCTTCAGACTAAGGTCTTCAACAAGTCGCAACCAGGCGAATGGCGAGTCCCTTTCGGAAGCCTCCAGACGAGCGAGAACGCATTCCCGCGGCGTTGGGCTCCGAAGAGGTTGACGTTCTTCTTCGCGACGCTTTCCTTGTTCCCAGAATTCCCTTTGCCGACGGGCTTCGTCTGAAGCGATCTCAATTGGATCGATCAGATGCGACAATGCGGATGCCAATTCGGCGCTCCACTGGCAAGCAACGATAACGGCGTCCGATTGCGTTGTAGCGTACGGTGCAATTAACTTAGCTAAAGCTTGGCGGGCTGCCGATGAGCTCGCGATCTGAAGCTCCTGAATGAGCCACGGGACATCCGAGCTATCGAACAGCGGATAGTAGTGTTGTACAAGATCCTTCGGTTCGCGCAGGCTCGACAGGAGATGAGGAAGGAGGCGCTTATGGCCACTCGCGGCACGAAATTCCTCCCTGATGTCTCGATCAACGGTGGTGTACATCCCGAAATCGGTCGCTAGAAATGCGACTAGTGCATCGGGCACGGCGGTTGTATCGAGATTCTCTAATGCGCGCAGGCACAACGCGCCGGCCAATTCTCGGAACGGGCTGGTGTAGGGTGGTGTCTCGCTTACGATCCACCGGAGTAAAGTCGGCAACTCGTTTGGCGCAAGCCTTGTTGCAAGATCCTGCAAGAATCCTCTGTACGCTCCGATGAAGGAGTTTGTTTTGGGAGGCTGCAGCGCGGCCAGGAGTTCCTCCACATTCATGCAGAGTGGAAAGCAGCAGTCGAGCGCACAGCCCTTAATCTCATCGTTCGGATCATCAGCACCAGTTTGAACCAGCGCCTTCAAGCGCTCCTTGGCCGCAGCGTTCCCGATCCGTCGCACCGCGTAGGCCGCGCGCGTTCTGATCTCGGTTTTCTCCTTCACGTCCAGGCAAATTGTCGCGGCGCAGTCGCCGAGCGCTTCAACATCGCAAGCCATTGCCAAGCCAAAGGCGATCTCTCTGGTTCCCGCCGGGCTTGCTTTGTCGAGCAGCGTGGGCTCGAGCTGTGCGGCGAGTCCGGTGTGTTTTAGCTTCGAGTAGCGATTGTAAGGTATGGAATGAAAATGGAGGTCACCACGGCGCGCGAGATCCAGCAGGCGGTCCACAATTTGCGCGCGAGCCGGCTCCGGAAAGTCCAGTGCGTCGCCATCTACGAGCACGCGAGGTTGCGCGCCGATCAGGTATCTCAGGACGTCCGGTCGCATGACAGCCAGCCATGCGGCGACCGAGTATAACTGGGGCGGCACAATTCTGCCGTCCGGCGTCGCATGAAGTAAAACGTCGCGGATCTGGTCGAAGGTTAAATGGCTTGCAGCGTATTTGGCCGCCAGAAACTCACCGTAGGATCGATGAGCCAAACGGATCGCATTCGTTGACCCGGCGGCGAAGAGCGCGGTGTCGAGCGTTTCCCGCACACCGGCTTCGTCAACCACTACAGCACCGGTTTCTAAAGGTTCCGCCCCACCAACGAGTTCGGCAACCTGTATCGCCGATTCGGGCCGATCTTCGACGGGGCTGGCGATCCAAACCGAAGACATGCCCGACAGCGTTACGATGTAAGCGATTCGTGTCGCGACGGCAAATCGTTGCTCGCCGCTGAGATCCCCGATACGGTTCGCCGCACGCCTGTTCTTGCTCGTCTCCTCGGCAAGCCACTGGCAACCTTCTTGGTATACCTGTCTTTGAGTGCAGTTCCTTCCCAAACGGCCTTTTTCGGCCATTTTGAGTAGCATCTCTAGCGTTATTGGTCGGGCTGCAAGCGGTGAAACGCCGAGCTCGTCGACCTTGGAGAGAAATGCGTTGGCATCAAGGCCACGCTCTCGCGCCGTAGCTAGGACATCCCCTCGCCGCAGCGGCGCGAGTTGGAGCACTGTCGGTTTTTCTTTCCAGAGTTGGCGCAGGGAGTCTTCAAGCGCTTGGGGCCAAACAGCAGGCCGACACGCGATCCGCAAGCGCAGTCTGTCAACAGCGAGCGTCTTAAGAAGTTCAGGTAGCCGAAGCGCCAGAACCTCGATAGATAACAAGGCTTCATCTAGGCTGTCGAGAGACAGAAACAGTAGGCGGCTGCCTGTCTTCCATTCGGCAACCTCTGTGCTATCGAAAATGTCCTGTCGCAGGTCGCTGATCGTTTGATACACCGCTAAGTTCTTCGTGACGTGCAGATCACCCGTATGATCAACGCTTTCCTCGAACGAAATTTCAGTTGACTTGCCTATGCCAGGCTCCCCTAATAGCACGAGGCACTTGATCTGGCTGAAGCTTTCCAGCGGTTTGCCGCGCTGATTGTAATATTTGCCATATTCGTTTTCTGGGTCGATCAGGTAGCCGCCGTCGAGCTGAATTTCCTCATCGGTCGGAAACCAGAAACGGCGCCACGGATACTTAGGGGACATTGGGACACCATAGCACCTTGTCCGGCAACTCGCCCTCGTTTAGCAGGAACGACGCCGAACGTGCTGCGATTCTGCAATGGGCGTCCAAGAAATCCAGACCGCAATTGAAGCGTTGTCGCCGGATGAATATAGCGACCTTTCGCGCTGGCTCGGTGGGCATGATAGCGCTCGTTGGGACGAACAGATGTATCGCGATAGCGATGGCGGCAAACTAGATTTTCTATTCAGCGAAGTAAAAGGTCGGTGAGAGGATTTGCGGGCTACGGCAAAATCTCAATATAGTCCAACGCCGCGTGATCCTGATTGTCCGGCGTACCTTCCACGCGGATTTCGTCACCGGGGCGTAGCGCGATTCCATGCACCAGAATCCGAGTCGACGCCGCGCCATCGAGCTTGCGGGCGGGGAAATGATCGTCGGCGGCCCATTCGGCGATTTGCTGATCGCCGACGAACAAGCGGAAATGCGCGACGCCTTGGGGCATGTCGAAATAGCGCACGTTCAACGTGTGCCATCCCGCGGCGCCGTCGTAGCGGAAACTTGCGGCACACTTTGCCGCTTTGCACTCCACGCCTTTTCCACCTGACGCCGACTCCCAGGGGCGCGCGTCCACCGGCGTATAGCCGTCGAGCTTCATGAACTCGGCTTCCTGGCGGCCGGGATATTTCCCCACGCGATTCTGCGCGTCGGCGATTCCTGACGTTTTCCAAAACCAAATTGTGATCGCGTCACGCCATAATTGCGCCACGCCTTCTTGATACTCAAGTTGCGCCAGGATGGCCGCGTAGCGATCGTCGTCGATGCGGCCGCGCAGCGTTTTCCAATCGCGCACGTATTGCGCGGCTTCCTCGGCGCCTTGGTAATGCACGTCGTAAATGTACTGGATCACCGTCTTGCCGTTGTGCAGTTTGTAGGTGTATGGGCCGTGATGCATGAACAGCAGCAAATCGTCGGGACAGGTTTCGAGCGATTCATACATTGCCGCAACCTTTGGTCGATACTGCCCGATGAAGCCCGTGCCCGTCGCCGATGTGCGGTCCATGCCCGAGCCGTGCTCGTCGGAGCGATGCCACTGTCCCCAACCGTTGCGTTCGCTCGATTCCACCGATGGTCCAAAGTGATTGCCAGCGATTTCGGTGAGCGTCTGCAAACCAAGTGGTCCTGTGTAATGTTCAAAGACACTCCACGAACGCAACTGAATCCCCGCCACCGTTTTCATCACCTGCGGATCGGCGTTGAAGGTGAGCCGCGTCCATTCTTCGGCGATTTGTTTGGCGCTCAAGTCGGGATTCCACGCGAGTCTTCCGAATCCATAAAGATTGGCCTGCGACATGTGATTGCCGTACCAATTTGCGTCAAGGCCCACGTTCGACACGCCGACAAATCCTCCCAGCGGACGATGAAAAACTTTTCCGGCGACGAGCGCCTTCACCGGCGTGTTGTCGCTGCCGTTGGATCCAAGCGCCGCGTGCATGTCGAAATCGAGAACTTCTTTCCACATCGTCGGCAGAAAGACGGTTTGCCGCGCTTGGCCGAAATATTCCTGCGTGATTTGCAGTTCGATCGCTTGATTTGTTTTTTCGAGCGCGCCGAAAAGCGGCGACGCCGGCTCGCGCACCTGAAAATCGATGGGACCGTGCTTGATCTGAATCACTACGTTGTCGTCGAACTTGCCGTCGAGGTCGTGGAAATTGTCGTAGGCGGCGCGGGCCCGATCGTTTTTCAGATTGCGCCAGTCCATGTGATTGTCGTAGACGAATCCGCGATAGAAAAGGATTCCGCCGTGTGGTTTCAGCGCGCGCGCCACAACATTGGCGGCATCGGCGTGACTGCGTTTGTAGAACGACGGCCCGAGTTGTCCTTCGGAATCGGCCTTGACCACGATGCCCGCGAGATCGGGTACCGTCGCGTACAAGCGGTCGATTGTCGCTTTCCACCATTCGATCACTTTGGGATCGGCGGGATCGAACGTGTCGAGTCCGCCGATGGTTTTCGGGCTGCCGAAGGCGATCGAAATCGCGACATGCACGCCCCACGGACGAAATTGCTCGGCGACGCGCGCGATTTCCTTGTCGAATCCTGGCGACAGCAGCAGGGGATTCGCGTTGACGTTCGAGATGTCGCAGCCGTTGATGCCGAGCGACGCGAGCAGGCGGGCGTATTCGCCGACGCGCGAGAGGTCCGCGCGGGCGTGATTGTCTTCCCAGAAGATCGAGCGTCCGCCATAGCCGCGCTCGATTGTTCCGTTCAAGTTGTCCCACTCGTTGACCCAACGCACCGGCGCGTATGGTTGCTGTTGGTCGTCGAGTGTTTCACCGAGCGCGATTCTGCGAAGGAACGCGAACGCGCCGTACAGCGCGCCACGATCGCTCGACGCGGAGATCGTGAAGTTCTTCAAGACGAAGCCGTCGGTGGGAACGCCCGACGAAGTCGGGTCGATAACGATGGCCGGTTCCTTCGGTATCGACGATTCGATCCGCAGCGTGCGCCCTGTCATGCTCGCAACGCCGCGCACAATTTCCGCTTGCGCATTCTTGAGGATGGGCGAATCGCCTTTCGTATAGATCACCGCCGGCAGCGCGGGCGGATTGTCGATCGGTGCATAGCGCAGCCACGCGTTGCGTCCGTCCTCGGCATGAGCGGCGAGCGTGATGAGCAGAACGGCCATTTGGAGTGCGGCGACTTGTCGCCGCTTTGGTCCTCCGGCTTTGCGCGTACGCCAAGACAAAGCGGCGACAAGTCGCCGCACTCCAAATTGTTTCGCGATCATGAATTCACTCCCGACGCCAGATATCCGCCGTCGACCACAATACATTGACCCGTCAAGAAACTCGCGCCGTCGCTCGCGCACAAGACCGCCGCGCCCACCAATTCCTCAGCGTGGCCGAATCGACCCATCGGCGTGCGTTTCAATAATTCCTGACCGCGCGGCGTTCCGGAAATCAAACTCATATTCATTTCCGTGGGAAACACGCCGGGACCCAGCGCGTTCACGCAAATTCCGTCCTGTGCCCACTCGCACGCCAAGCTTTTGGTCAGCGACATCAGGGCGGCCTTCGCGGCGCAGTACGCAGCGACTTCGTGGAACGCCAAAAACGATCCGAGCGATGCGATGTTGATCACGCGGCCGTGACCGCTTTCCTTTAGCGGCTCGTAGAACGATTGACATGCGCGCAGCGCGCCATTCAGATTGATGTCGAACAGCGCCAGCCATTGCGCGTCGCCGACTTCGACGGTTGCTTGCTTAAACGTGTGCCCGGCCGAATTCACGAGAATATCCACGTGGCCAAAGTGCGCGACCACCGCGTCGCGCAGGGCGTCGAGAGATTCCCGCGACGTCACATCGGTCGAGTGACAGAACGTCCGCCGGCCGCGCGCTTCAATTTCGCGGCACGCGTCTTCGATGTTCGCGACGCGGCGACCCGTCGGCACAACGTCCGCGCCATGTTCCGCGAGACCCAAGGCGATCGCGCGGCCGAGCCCCGAGGTTCCGCCGATCACCACGGCGACGCGTCCCGATAAGTCCAATAGATTTGCCATATCAATAAGGGATTTTCACTTCGCTCGCATCCAAGGGATCGGCCCAGCGGTCATTGGGAATGAGCGGCGTCCAGCCCGGACGCGCGGGATCTTGGTCGTACGGATAACCGCCGAGGCGCTTGTAGAGCTCCGCGTACTCGCGCAACTTCTCGCGATTCAAACGCACTCCGAGACCCGGCCCGGTCGGCACGGCGATTGATCCGCTTTCGTAGGGAAGCAATCCGCCTTCGATGATGTCGTCGGTCAAGTGATGATAGTGCGCGTCGGCAGCGAAGGAGAGATTCGGGATCACCGCGCCCAGATGCAACATCGTCGCCAACTGAATTCCAAGTTCGCCCGACGAGTGCACGGCCACGCCTAACTGAAACGTTTCGCAAACGCCCGCCGCTTTCACGCATGCCCGAATGCCGCCCCAAAAAGTGGTGTCGAGCAGGATCACATCGCACGCCGTGTCGAGCGCATTCGCCGCGAGTTGCTCGAAGTTCACGACTACCGTGTTCGTCGCCAGCGGCACGCGGACGAATTCCCGCACGCGGCGCATGCCGGCCAGTCCGTATACAGGGTCTTCGAGGTAATCGTTGCGCAATCCTTCGATGGCCTGGCCGAAGCGGATCGCTTGTTCGGTCGACCACGCGCCGTTGGGATCGAATCGTACATTGCATCCGGGCACCGCAGCCGCCAAAGCCCGATACGCTTCCAATTCCCAGTCGGGATGGAAGACGCCGGCTTTCATTTTGAAACTGGTAAATCCGTAATCCTTCTTCAACGCGACCGCGTTCGCCACCACTTGATCGACCGTGCGAACTTCACCGGCGCCGGTCCGCGGATCGGGATAGCGAAAAAAGCAATACGCCGCGAACGGCACGCGATCGCGCAGGCGCCCGCCCAAAATGTCGCACACGGGTACGCCCCAGCGTTGACCCAAAATGTCGAGGCACGCGAATTCGAGCGCCGCCAGCACCTGTGTCCGATTGTTGTACAGACTCGCCGTGGGATTCGCGATCAGGAAGCGCATTTCCTCAAGCCGCGCGACTTCATGTCCCAACAAATACGATTTCATCGCGCGAAAAACGGCCTCGGCCGACTCTCCGCCGCCGCCCATTTCTCCAAGACCAATCGCGCCGTCGTCCGTCTCCACTTCCACGATGGTGCGCACGAAGCGTCCCCAATGGCATCCGTTGGCGTGACGCAAAGGGGCCAGCAATGGTACAGTGACCGTTGTTGCCCGGATGTCCCTAATTCTGGCACTTTGCATGATTTAGTTGTATGATACAACAATATCGGCGGGCTGGGTTCCGCAAGCCCGGTTTCGCCACAAGACAAAGCACTTAATGGTAGCAGAAAGGTGAGTCGGGTCGATGCGTCCGGAACAGTGGGAGACATTTAAGCGCGCCGCGCGGCGGGAGAAACTCGAGAAAGTTCCGATGGCCATGATCATCGATAGCCCGTGGATTCCCGGCTATCTCGGCATCAAGCACCTCGACTATTTCCTCGATCCGGAGCTTTGGTTCAACTCGAACTTGAAGATCATGCGGGAATATCCCGACATCATCTTCGTTCCGTCGTGGTGGATGGAGTACGGAATGGCCGCCGAGCCGAGCGTGTTGGGCGCGAAGATCAAGTTTTGGCAGGACAACACGCCGAGCGAGTATCACACGCTGCAGCGCATTGAGGACATCGATGAGTTTCCCGATTACGAAGTGGAAGCCGACGGCTTCGCCGCGCTCACGCTGCATCGCATCGGCATGCACAAGCAGCGCATTTTGGATCACGGCTACATTTTGCCGATCGTGACGTCGCGGGGACCGCTTTGTACGGCGGGATTCGTGCGGTCGACCACGCGTTTCATGATCGATTTGGTGGAAGATCCCGCGGGCGCGCATCGCCTGATCGATTTGTGCACGCGCGTGATCATCGACTGGCTGAAGGCGCAGCACAAAGTGATGGGCGACACGGTGGAGGGCATTTTCATCCTCGACGACATCGTTGGATTCATCAACGAGGAGCATTACCTGGAGTTCGCGCATCCCTACTTGAAGCGCATTTGCGACGCGTTTCCCGCCGATTGGGTGAAGATTTACCACAACGACGCGGAAGTCGACGCCTGCCTGAATCACTTGCCCGACGCCGGATTTCACGTGTTGAATTGGGGCAAGCAGAAACACATCAGTGAAGTGAGAGCGCGCGTGGGCGATCGAATGTGTCTGATGGGTAATGTGAATCCGCTGGAGATTGCCGTGCGCGGAACGCCCGAGGAAGTACGTGAAGCGACGCTGGAAGTGTTGGAGGCATCGGGCGGCGAGGGAATCATTCTGTCGGTGGGCGGCGGAGTGAGTCCCGGGATGCCGCGCGAGAACGTGGTGGCGATGCAGGAAGCGCTGGCGGAATTCAACGCGCGGCGCGTGGTGATTGCCGCCTAGCCGGTTGTAGGAGAGAAATGGTCGATTACGCCCTCATGAATCAATGTCTCTACGAAGGCAAGGCCGCCGACGTGGAGCGCATGACCAAAGAAGCGCTCGCCGAAGGGCGATCCGTGCAGGAAGTTTTGCAGGAAGGCCTGATCGCCGGCATGAGCGTGGTGGGCGAGGATTTCAAATACAACGTGGTGTATGTGCCGGAAGTCTTGATCGCGGCGCGCGCGATGAAAGCCGGCATGGCCGTGCTGAAGCCGTTGCTGACCGCTCACGCCGCGGATAAGCCGGTCGGCGTGCTGCTGATGGGAACCGTGCGCGGCGATCTTCACGATATCGGCAAGAATCTGGTGTTGATGATGGCGGAAGGCGCCGGTTTCGAAGTCCACGACATCGGCGTGGATCAAAGCGTGGACAAATTCATGGCCGCCGCCGCCAAATGCAATCCCACGATTATCGGCATGAGCGCGCTGCTCACCACCACCATGACGTACATGAAAGTGGTGATCGACGGATTCGAAAAAGCGGGACTCACGCACATCAAGATGGCTGTCGGCGGCGCGCCGATCAGCCAAATGTACGCCGATGAAATCGGCGCGGACGGATACGGTCAAAACGCGTCGGCTGCCGTCGATCTTTTCCTGCGCCTGGCGAAATCTTCGAGCTAGATGGCTGCTACTCTGCAAATCAATGGACTGACCACGCCGATTTCCGGCGGGGAATCGGTTTTTGACGCCGCCGAGAATCTCGGCGTGCGCGTGCCCACGTCGTGCCACAAGCAAGGAAAGTGCAAGGAGTGCATGGTGGAAGTGACCGCCGGGATGGAATTCCTTTCGCCTCGCACCGCGGCGGAAGATCACTTGAAGGATCGTTTCCGCCTCTCGTGCCAAACGCAGGTTGTGGGTGCGGGTGAAGTTCGTTGCCACACCATGCGCCGTGGACAAATGCGCATCGAGCAAAGCGGCGTCCGACTGGCTTCGCCGGCGCACGAGCCGCGCACCGGTTACGGTATCGCGATGGACCTGGGCACCACCACCGTGGTGCTGCGGCTCTTCCATTTATTTACGGGCGAGCAAGTCGCTGCGACGTCGTTTGAGAATCCCCAGCGTTTCGGCGGCAGCGAAGTGATGTCGCGCATTCAATACGACACCGAACATGCCGGCCGGTTGCTGATGCGCACGCTGGCCGGATATCTCACGCACGCCATCGAAGAATTTCCCGTCGATCCGCGCGAGATCAAAGAGATGGTGGTCGTCGGCAATTCGACGATGCGCGATTTGTTTTTCCGGCAGAGTGTTTACACGATCGGGCAGAGCCCCTATCGCTCGATCACCGAACTGGAGATGGAAGCAGGGAAGCGCTCGACCACGAGTCTTTTCGACACCGGCCGTCACTGCCTGCTGCCGATCGATCCCGATGCGCGCGTCTACGGCGCGCCGGTCATCAGCGGACATGTGGGCGCCGACGCCGCGGCGTGCATGTTGGCGGGCGATCTGGCGCACGAAGATCGCATGATCGCGATCATGGACCTGGGCACGAACACGGAGTTGATCGTGGGAAATCGTCACCGGATTCTCGCGGCGTCGTGCCCCGCGGGTCCCGCCTTTGAAGGCGGCGCGATTTCATGCGGAATGCCCGCGCTGGACGGCGCGATCGAGGGCGTGCGGCTTGACTGCAACCAGTTTCACGTTGACGTAATCGGAAATGCCGCGCCGGCGGGAATCGCGGGCTCGGGATTGATCGATTTGCTCAGCGAACTGCTCCGCACCGGGCTGATGAACGAGATGGGGCGCTTCACCGACGGAAACGCGCGCTTCGATATCGACTGTAAGCACGAAATCTTCTTCACCGAAAGCGACGTGAACGAACTCGCGCAAGCCAAAGGCGCTAACGCCGCCGGATTGCAGGCGGTCTTCCATCAATTCGGACTCGATTTTGAAGACGTGGACCTGTTCTACCTCGCCGGCGGATTCGGCCAGCACATGCGTGTCGAGGCCGCAAGGCGAATCGGACTGATTCCCGATTTGCCGGAGGCGAAATTCGTCGCTGCGGGAAACATGGCGATTGAAGGCGCGTCGATGGCGCTGCTTTCCCAGGCGAAACGGCGCGAACTTGAAGAGATGGTGAAGCGCGTGGAACACTGCCGCTTGGAAACGCACCCGAATTTCTTCGACTTTTTCGTGGAGGGCTGCCAGTTCAAGCCGCTCCATTCATTCCACGGAGCTACCGCCGCATGATCGAGATCGCCGACACCGCACCGTCGATCGCCGTTGCCGACGCCGAATATCTGCGTCTGCTCGGATATCCGCGCGGCCACGCTCTGCAGGATCGCGCCCGCGAGCTAGCCGGCGCGGCGCGCGATTGGTACGCGACGAACGGGCGTCCGTGGGTGTATGCGCGAACGATCGAGAATCCTCGCGCCGGCACCGACGGCGTCGAACTCGGCGGCACGATGTTTCACGGCGAACGCTTGCGCAAGACCCTGGAACTCTCGGGCGGTCACGCCGTGGTGATCGCGGCAATCAGCGCGGGACCGGAATTGGAAGAACGCACCCAGCAACTTTGGCTGGAAGAAAAACCGGACGAATATTTTTTCCTCGAAATGTACGGATCTGCGGTCGTCGAGCATCTTGTCACCACCACCGGCGCGCGACTCTGTGCGTGGGCAGAAGATCGCGGCATGGCGGTGCTGCCGCACGATAGCCCCGGCTATGTCGGATGGGACATCGCCGAGCAAGCGCGCCTGCTCGAGTTGATTCGCGGCGGCCATCATGAACTCGCCTCCCGAGTGGAAGCGCTTGACTCCGGCGCGCTGCGCCCGAAAAAGTCGCTGCTCGCGGCGTTCGGCGTCACGCGAAATGTCGATCGCATGCGTCCGCTGACGGAATTGATGCCTTGTGAAAGTTGTTCGTATTCGCCGTGCCAATATCGCCGCGCGCCATACGCGCGTTGGATGGAAACCGCGGCGGAGGAGCCTGCGGAGTCGAACGCTCTCGATCCAAACGCCAAATACAACGTCAACACGAAAGCGTTGCGCCGCTGGGTCGGGGAGCGCTTGACGTTGGAGCGTCGCGATGACGGAACCACCGACGCGATGTTCGTATACGAAGGCACCACGTGTACCAACATGGGACGTCCGCTGAGATTCTTGTATCGCGTGAAACTTGGACCGCGCGATCAGGGGTATCCGATTCGCGAGCAGCAATGTGCGCCCGCGCCGGGCGATACGGGTCACACGTATATGTGCGCCTACATTGATCGCCGCGACCACTTGATGGCGGCGATCGCGCAGGATCATCCGCTTGTCGGCAAGCGTTTGGATGAAGTGCTAAGCTGGCAGCGATCCACGTTTGCGCCGGGTTGCTACTGCGATGAAGATAGTCGAAAACACAAATGGGGATTAGTGCTCGAAACAATTCACTACGCTCTAGCGAATGAACAGTAGACCACAAGTTCGATTGCAGGACGCCTGCCGCGAACGCCCTTTGTTGTGCGATGGCGCGATGGGCACGCAACTCATGCTGGCGGGACTCGAGTCCGGCGGCTGCGGGGAGCAGTGGAATCTCTCGGAGCCGGATCGCGTGCTGGCGATCCAGCGGCGTTACGTGCAAGCGGGCTCCGATTGCATCATCACCAACACGTTCGGCGGCTCGCGGCTGATGCTGAATCGTCACGGCAACGCCGACAAGGTTGTGGAAATCAATCGCGCCGCCGTGGAAATCGCGCGACAGGCGTTCGGCGATCGATCCGGTTACGTAATCGGCGACATTGGTCCGTTTGGCGGATTGATGGAACCGTACGGCGAGTTCACCTCCAGCCAAGTTCGTGATGCGTTCAACGAGCAGGCGGGGGCGCTGGTGGATGCGGGCGCGGACGCGATCATCATCGAAACGCAAACGGCACTTGAGGAATTGCAGCTTGGTTTGGAAGCAGCGAAGCGCGCCGGCGCGCCGTGCATCATCGGGTCGATGGCGTATGATGTGACGCACGACGGCGAGACGTTTCGCACGATGATGGGTATCGACCCTGAGCGCGCCGCGCTCTTCATGGAAGAAAACGGCGCTGACATCGTGGCGCTGAACTGCGGTACGCGCATGGACATGGAACGCGCGCGCCAGGCCGTGGAGCGCTACAAGAAAGTCACCAAGCTGCCGGTGATGGCGCAGCCGAACGCGGGTCAGCCGAAGCTGATCAACATGAAAGTTGTGTACGACGAAACGCCGGAGGAAATGGTGCAGGGCGTCAGGGCGTTGCTCGAGGCGGGTGCGAACATTATCGGTGCGTGCTGCGGCTCGACGCCCGATCACATCCGTGCGTTCCGCGCGGCGATCGACAGTTTTACACTGGTACCGAAAGCATGAAGATGAAACTCTGCGACATGAACGCGGCGGCCACCGAAAAACTTCCCGCGCAAACCGGCGACAAGTCCGGCATCGGTGTGCATTACGTGGACGCCTATCTCAAGCCGATGAACGCGAAGCTCGAAGACGGCACGCAAGTGCGCGCCAAGCGTCGCGGCCTGAAGATTATGCTGACGGTGGGTGATCGCAAGGGCGAAGGCTTGATGCGGCGCCTGGACGTAAGCCCCGATCCCGTGGTCATGCTCGACGCCGCGTTGCAGGAAGCGGCGAAATCCGCGGGCGTTGCGCTGTCGGTGGAGGACGGCGCGGTATTCCTGGAAGTTTAGGGAATTGTATTCAGCCGGGCGCGCCCCTGCAGGCGGTAGACGGTAAAATCGCGGCGATCGACCGTGAAGATCGTATGAATGCCTTCGCGTTCCGCAACGCAGAGCAATGCGGCATCCGCCATGTCGATTCGACGATCTGCGTATTTGCGCATCAGTTCACGCATTCGTGCCAAATCGCCGCGACCGAGAGCCAGCAGTTCAATGGCGCCCGACTCAAGCATTTTCCACAATTCTTCTTGGGCTTCGGGATAGCCCATGAGCAGATGCATGGCTTCCGTCAACGCTGGCCAGACAGTGCCAAGCGGCTCATCGATCTCTTGGAGCGCTGCAACGCAGGCAGTGTGATGTTGGTCATCGGCAGCAAAAAACGCCTTCAATGGGCCCGCGTCGACAAGGATCATGACTGGTTGTGTTTTTTCCGCACAAACTCCGTCAATTTGCGGCCCATGTCCTCGGATCCTTTAGGGTCACCTGTGCGGATGATTCCGAGTGCTCCCTTCATCAACTCATACGGGCGCACCTTCTGTTTCTCTTGCTCTCGTAGACCCGCTTCGAGCGCTTCGCGCATGATTTCCGTTCTGGTCTTGCCGCGCTGGCGAGCCAGGCGCTCGACACGCTGCCGAAGGGCGCGGTCTAGGCGGATGGCGACAGGGGATGTCATCGGATTCTCCTCGACAGAGTCCAGCGTATCACAGACTGTAATACAGATACTGGTGTCGTATCGTCCATATTGTTGCACAACAAAACAAATGATACGATACGGTCCCGAATGAGGCTGCGAATGAACTTCTACCTGCGAGTGTCTTGTGTGTTGTTGGCTGCGTCCGTATTCGCGCAAGCGCCCTACAAAGATCCCAAGCTGCCTTTCGAAAAACGCGTCGACGATCTCGTCTCGCGCATGACGGCGGAGGAAAAAATCTCGCAGCTCATGAACGACTCCGTGGCGATTCCGCGCCTCGACGTCCCGGCGTACAACTGGTGGAACGAATGCCTCCACGGCGTTGCGCGCGCCGGACGCGCCACCGTTTTTCCGGAGACCATCGGGCTCGCCGCCACCTGGGACACCGAGTTGCTCCATCGTGTCTCGTCGGCGATCTCCGACGAAGGTCGCGCCAAGTTCAATGACTTCACGCTCCGCGGCAAACGCAACATTTACGAAGGACTCACGTTCTGGACGCCGAACATCAACTTGTTTCGCGATCCGCGCTGGGGACGCGGCATGGAAACCTACGGCGAAGATCCGTTTCTCACAGGGAAAATGGCCGTCGCGTTCATCAAAGGACTGCAAGGCGACGATCCGAAATACCTGAAGACCGTCGCCACCGCTAAGCATTTCGCCGTGCACTCGGGACCCGAGCCGTCGCGCCATACGTTCGATGCGGTGATCAGCGAAGAGGATTTGCAGGAAAGCTACTTGCCACATTTCGAAATGGCCATCAAGGAAGGCGGCGCATACTCGGTGATGTGCGCCTACAATCGCGTCGATGGCAAGGCGGCGTGCGCGAGTCCGAAACTCTTGCAAGAAACGCTGCGCCGCGATTGGGGATTTTCCGGTTACGTCGTGAGCGACTGTGGCGCGGTCGGCGACGTCTACAAGAATCACAAGGTGGAACCGGATGCTGAACACGGAGTCGCCGCGACGCTGAAGACCGGCACGGACCTGAACTGCGGCACCGAGTATACAAACTTGCAAGCCGCGTACAAAGCGGGACTTGTCACCGACAAAGATCTTGACACCGCCGTGCATCGCCTGTTCATGGCGCGATTCAAGCTTGGGTTGTTCGATCCGCCGGCGATGGTTAAGTACGCCAGCATTCCGCTCAGCGAAAACGACAGCCCCGCGCATCGGCAACTGGCGCTCGAGACGGCGCGCAAAGCAATCGTGCTGCTGAAGAACGAAAATCACACGCTGCCGCTGAAGAAAACGCTCAAGACGATCGCGGTGATTGGGCCGAACGCTGACGATTTCGATTCCCTGGTGGGCAACTACAATGGCGAGCCCTCGCATCCCATTACGCCGCTGGCGGGGATCAAGGCCAAGCTCGGCGCGAACACGAAAGTGATCTACGCGCGCGGCAGCGATTTCGCCGAAGGGACGCCGAACTTCGAGACGATTCCGTCGTCGGCGCTGTTCACGTCGAACGGAGCGGATCGCAAGAATGGATTGAACGGCGCGTATTACAACGTCAGCAATTTCGACGGCATGCTCCATCAGCCCGCGGAGCTGACGTACCCCGGCTCGGGAAAAATGACCGGCACGATTCCGGAAAACCCGCAACCGTTGTTCACGCGCATCGATCCGCAGATCAAGTTTCAGTGGTGGGATGGTGCGCCGCGCGCGGGAATGAAGGACGACGACTTCGGCGTGCGTTGGACCGGCTTTCTGATCGCACCGGTCAGCGGAAAATATCAAATTGGCGCGACCGGCATGAACGCGTTCGAGATTTATCTCGACGGCAAGAAGATCGTCGACTTCAACAACATTCACGAGCGGGCGTTTCGCTATGAGGCGGTTGATCTGGAAGCAGGGAATCTCTATCCGATCCGCGTGGATTATCACGAGTACGTCGGCGATGCGGACATCCAGCTTGTTTGGTCGAAGCCGGGAGAAAATCCGGCGCCCGCGGCGCTCCAAGCAGCCCAGCAAGCCGACGCCGTCATCATGGTGCTCGGCCTCTCGCCGCGCCTGGAAGGCGAGGAAATGAAAGTTCCCGTGGCAGGATTCGCCGGCGGCGATCGCGTGAGTTTGAATCTTCCGAAGGTGCAGGAAGATTTGTTGTCGCAAGTTGTCGCGCTCGGCAAGCCCACAGTGCTGGTGCTGATGAACGGCAGCGGGTTGGCCGTGAATTGGGCCCGCGACTACGTGCCCGCGATCGTCGAGGCGTGGTATCCGGGACAGGCGGGCGGCACGGCGATCGCGGACGTCTTGTTCGGCGACTACAATCCCGGCGGCCGCCTGCCGGTGACGTTTTATCGATCGGCGAACGATCTTCCGCCGTTCACCGACTACAGCATGAAAGGGAAAACGTATCGCTTCTTCACGGGTGAGCCGCTGTTCCCGTTCGGCTATGGATTGAGCTACACGAAATTCGCGTATAGCAAGCTGATGGTTCCGGAAAAGAGTGTCGCCGGTGAAGACGTGAAAATCTCGGTCGACGTCTCGAACGTGGGCGATCGCGCGGGCGACGAAGTTGTGGAGCTTTACGTGAAAGTTCCGCCGGCGCGATTCACGCGCGCGGGCGAGTACGGCACGCCGCCAATCCGCTCGCTCGCGGGATTCCGGCGCGTGACGCTGGCGCCGAAAGAGCACAAGACGGTGGAGTTCACGCTGACCGCGCGCCAACTCGCCTTGGTCAACGCGTTGGGTGAATCCGTTGTGTGGCCGGGGACCATCGAGATTTCCGTGGGCGGCGTTCAGCCGGGATTTTCGGGATCGCTAGGTGCGGAATCGACCGGCGTCGCGCACGCAAATCTCCAGGTGACAGGAACCGCGAAAAGAGTACACTGAAGCATCGCTACGCGCCGCTGCGAGGGCGCGGGTGACGGGGAGAGTTTGAATGAATGACCATCTGATTGCACTGAGCGGCGTGGACATGGCGATCATCGCCATCTACTTCGTCGCGGTTGTGGGCATCGGATTTTACCTGAAGCGATTCGCCGAGAGCGGCGAAGATTTTTTCATGGCCGGCCGAGAAATGACCGCGTGGGTCGCGGGCCTGAGCTTCGTTTCCGCCAACCTGGGATCGCTCGAACTGCTCGGATGGGCCGGGGCCTCCTATCAATACGGCATTCTCGCCGCGCACTGGTATTGGATCGGTGCAATTCCGGCGATGATTTTCCTGGGCATCGTGATGATGCCGTTCTACTACATCTGCAAGACGCACTCGGTGCCCGGCTACCTGGAGCTTCGCTACGGTCCGGCCGCCAGCGGATTGTCGGCGATCAGTTTCGCGTTCATGACGATTCTGATGTCCGGCGTAAACATGTTCGCGATGGCTTCGGTGATGCGCGTGCTTCTCGGTTGGAACATTCACCTGAGTATTTGGGTGTCTTCGGTTACCGTTGGACTCTACGTCGTCGCGGGCGGATTGTTCTCCGCGATTTTCAACGAAGTGCTTCAGTTTTTCTTGATCTGGTTCGGCGCGCTGCTGATCCCCGTGCTCGGACTGATCGAAACGGGCGGCTGGGATGGCATGGTCGCGCGCATTCAGAAAAACTTTCCCGGCCAGGATTTCACGCACGCTTGGAGCACGCTGGGACATTTCGGCGACAACCCGATGGGCATGCATTGGACAGGCATCGTGTTCGGATTAGGCGCGATGCTCTCGATGGGATACTGGACCACGGATTTTCTCGTCGTCCAACGCGTGCTTTCGGCGAAAGACATGCGTTCGGCGAAGATGGCGCCGGTGCTCGGATCGTTTTTCAAGATGGCCGTGCCGCTGATCGTGATTCTCCCCGGCTTGATCGGCTTGGCGGTGCTGCCCAGTCTGGCGATGCCGCATCCGCTCGGCCCCGAGAGCGCGCTGCTCGCCGGACAACATAGCTACAACGATGTGTTGCCGCTGATCATGGTGCGCTACTTCGGTCCCGGCTTGTTGGGATTGGGCGTCACCGCCCTCATCGCGGGATTCATGGCGGGCATGGCGGGCAACACCAGCGCCTTCGGCACCGTTTGGACCTACGACATTTATCGCCACTTCTTCAACAAGAACGCCTCGGACGCGCACTACGTGTCGATGGGACGCTGGTGCACGATCGTGGGCTTGGTGCTCAGTATCGGTACAGCGTATCTGGTGATGGGATTCGCTTCCATCATGGATTACGTGCAGGCGCTCTTCGGATTTTTCATCGCACCGCTGTTCCCCACGGTATTGATCGGCATGTTGTGGAAGCGCGCCACCGGCGCCGGCGGATTCCTAGGGCTTCTGGCGGGCGTGGTTTCGTCCGTATCGATGTTTTTCACGATGAAGTATGTTCCGTCGAGCATCGCGATCATCGCGCTATCGGACAAAGCGCAGGGATTGGCGCGCGACATGTATCAGGCTCTTTGGGCCGGATTGATTTGCGTGGTCGTGACGGTGGTGGTGAGCCTGATGACTCAGCCCAAGTCCGACAAGGAACTCGAAGGCTTGGTCTATGGCGCGACGGCGATCCCGAAGGAAGAAGACACGGGATTCTGGGGCAAGCCGATCGTGTGGGCCTGCGTATCGTTGGCGATTTTCGCCCTGTTGCAAGTGATCTTCTGGTAGCAGCGCGAGAGCGCTGCGTCCAGAAAGGACGGTAAACGAAAATGGAAAAACATCACATCATTCCGGTCTGGTTCTTCGTCGGCTTGCTCTTGGCGATTTACGGCGCGCTGATTTGCTTCAGCGGTATCAGCGAATACTCGCATCTGCCGAACACGGTGCTCGCGGAACTGCACGCGCCGGTTTGGTGGGGCGCCATCATGACCGTTGTCGGTGTCGTTTACATCGTCGCGAATCGGCCGAAGTAAAACAGAGTCCTGAGCGCTGAGTCCTGAGTGCTGAGCGCGAAAGGGAGATCTTTGAAACCGATACCTGAAAACCAACAGCAGTCCCTCGTATCGCGATTGATGAAAGCGTGCGGCGGCAGCTACGCGCCTGCCGTTCGCCGCAAATATTACCTTTCCGGTCCGCAGTGGGCGGCCGCGTATCAGGGTCAAGCGCTGTTTCACGCGCCCACGCGCGAGGCGCTTGGGTTCGAGCAGGTCATCGAAAGGTATGCGGAGATCGGCATTGGTCATTGGACCACCCACGACACCGACGTAATTCCCACCGAGGCGCTGGGCAAGAATCAGCAGGCGGAAATCGTTGGAAAGATCGCGGGGGCGTTGCGCAAGCACGATCTGAAGTGCTCGATGGTGACGACCGAAACGTTTTATCACGCGGTCTGGGCCGGCAGTCCCGCGGCGGAAGCACCGGAAGTTCGCGAGTATGCCAAGTTTCGCGTGCGCAATACGGTGGAGATCGGCCACGATCTCGGCGCGGGCTTCGCGGTGTATTGGCCGGGGTCGCTGGGATATTACGTGCAGGGCGCGGTGGAGGAAACCGAGACGTTGCGTTGGTACGCTGAAGCGCTGAACGCGGCTTGCGATCGCGATATCGAGGTCGCGGCGGCCAAGAAGCGCCCGACGTTAAAGCATTGCCTGGAAGCGAAGCCGTTCGAGCCGCAGGCCGAGATCCTATTGCCGACTTCCGATGCGATGCTGGCGTTTATCGCTTCGGGATTACTCACGCATCCCGAGATGGTGGGGCTGAATCCGGAATACTTGCACGAATTGATGTGGGGCGGGGCGCCGCGCGCGGCGTTGGCTCGCGCGTTACTGGCGGGAAAACTTTTCCACTTCGACATCAACGACGGTTATCGCCTGAAGCACGACGTCGATATCGGCGTGGGCCTTGTGAATCCGCTCGATTGGCTGAACGTGCTGGTGCTGTTGCGCAGTCACAGATACAACGGTCCGTTCAATTTGGACTACAAGCCGCCGCGCACCACGAGTCTCTTCGGCGTTTTCGAAGTGAGTTTCCCGACGGCCGTCGATCGCTTCATTACGCTGTGGGAGATGGCCGGGGAAGCGATCGCCGATCCGATCATCAAGGAAGCCACCGACGCACTGAAGGCCGGCGGCGGCGCGACAGATTATCGCGACGCCGAGGCGATCGTGCGAGCGAACCGCGAGCTACTGACATTGCACGAGCTGATCGCTCATCGCCTGGTGCAGATTTTGCTCGGACTCCACCGGGGTCGCGTGTACTCGGTGTAGCTGCGCGCGGGCCGCGTAGTAGCTTGGGGCGGCGTCACATTGTGGTATCCTGTGCTTCAGTTCGTCCGGTACGCGCCAACCGGATCGCGACAAGAAGGGAAGAGTCGCATGTCACTTCCGGGGCGCTACTTCGCTGTTCTCTGCTTTGGCTTATCCATTTCCGCGAGCGCGGGACCCGCTGTTCAGCTTCCCAGCAATCCAACGGTGTACACGATCAAGCGCGACGCCGCGGGCAACGTCTACTTGGCGGGCGATCTGCTAGTTTCCGGACGGGCGTTCGACGCATTTGTGGCGAAGGTCGCGAGCGACGGCACGCTCGCGTACTTCACGACGTTCGGCGGCACGCGATCGGAGACGATAACGGCGTTCGCCCTGACGGCAGACGGTTCGGTTGTGGCGGTGGGCGGCACAAACTCTTTTGATTTCCCCGTGACCGCCGACGCCGCCGAGAAACTGAATTTGTATCCGCTGAATCAACCTTCGGGACCGGGTTTTGTGGCCAAACTCGATTCCGGCGGCCATGTTTCCTACGCCAGTTATTTGAACGGCGATTTCACGACAAACGGCGGCGTCGCGCCGCTCGACGTCGCGCTCGATTCGAGCGGAGCCGCTTTCATCACTGGCAGCGGAGCGTTCGCGGCGGCCGGCGGCGCGCTCGCAAATACCGGAATGCCCGCGGCTCTGTTTGTCTTGAAGCTCGATCCATCCGGAAAGCTTGTGTTCTCCAGCAATGCAATCGGCGGCAATCGCATTGCTCTCGGTCAGGACGGCGCGATTTACGTGGCGGGTTCCGCCGAATCTCCCACGATTCCCGTGCCTGCCGGCGCGTTGCAAAGCACGATCCAACTGGCGATATGCGGCGGTTCCAATGGTCCCGGGGTTGGTTTCGGTATTCTTTGCTCGCATCAATATGTTGCGAAACTCGATAGCGCTGCGTCCCAACTGATCTACTCCACGTGGCTGTCCGGCCGGGGAAACGAAGGCGTGGCCGCGCTGCTGGTGGACGCGGGTGGCAACGCGATCCTCGGCGGATCCACCGGGTCGAGCAACTATCCGGTGACGGCAGGCGCGTATCAAACCACGATCGCCGCGCAAAATCCGCCCAGCACGAACTCGTTCGCCGTTCAGGCTCCGCCGAACAGTGGATACGTGACGAAGCTAAATGCCACTGGCACGGGGCTGATTTTCTCGACGTTTCTCGGCGGATCCTCAGACGACTCGATCAGCTCGCTGGCGCTCGACGCATCGGGCCAAGTTGTGATCGCAGGCATGGCCGCTTCGCCGGATTTTCCGGGAGTCTCGGGTGTCGCGAACGCGTGCCGCCCGAATTACATCAATCCCATTCCCTTCGTTACGCGGCTCACCGCCGACGGCAGCGCGCTGACGTCCACGCGATTGGCGTTCGCGCTTCCGGCGATTACCCCGCGGCCCAACACCAGCGCGGGCATCGGCGCGGCGGCCCATGTGACCACCGTTGACGCGAGCGGCCGGGCCACCGTGCAAGACGGAAGCATCATCGCCGAGATCGATCTGCAGGACGCGCCGAAGGCGCCGCTCACCTGCGTCACCGACGCTGCCGACTATACGCCGCTCTCGCACGTCGCGCCGGGTCAATTGGTGACGCTTTTCGGCGATGGTTTCGCTCCCGACAGCGTTTCGGTGACCTTCAACGGCACGCCCGCGCCGCTCCTCTATGCGTCCGGGGTGCAAGTGAACGCACAGGTTCCCTATGCCCTCGGAAGTGCCGCGACGGTTTCCATGGAGATTCATCAAGGCGCAAGCGGAACGTTAGTGGGTCAGCAGACTTTCCTCGCGGCGTCGCAGCAACCGGCGCCTTTTGTGCAGGCCGACGCGTATGCCACGTGTCCCGGCGCGTTGACGGCGCCGGGGCTGCCTGCGGTGGCGTTGAATCCCGACTTGACGCTTGTCAGTTGCACGAATCCCGCCGCCGGCGGCTCGGTTGTGAGCGTGTATCTGAACGGTCTGGGCGCGCCGGGACCGCATTCGGTCGCCGTAAACGGCGCGGATTTAGTGTCGTTTGATTCCAGCGGCGCTGTCGCCGTATTGCGGGTTCGGTTGCCTTCGGTTGTGAATTCCACCGCTGCGCCAGTGCTGTTCCCGGAATTCACGGTGACAATCGACGGCGTGGCGCTGCGCTTCCCGTTGGCCGTACCGGCGAAATAGATCTGACCATCACACGGAAACTGGCCGAATTGATCGCGCGCGCCAATCGCGAACTATTGACGCTCCACGAACTGATCGTGCATCGCCTGGTGCAGATTTTGCTAGGACTGCACTGAGGTCGCGTGTTTTCGGTCTAATGCCTCTCAACCTGAACGAAGGCGAACATTGACCAATGCTGCCGCCACGGGCCCAGCATTGACTCAATCCCGCGCCACAGACCAAATGTCGCCGCCGGCATCAGTTGGCGCATCGACACTCCGCCCGAGACGAGATAGCGGAAGGGCATGAAGGGCCGCACCGTTTGGATCGTGAATTCCGGGAAGCGCGACTCGAATTCGCGCCGGTCGCGCTCGAAAACAATCCAGGGAAGTGCACCGTTGGCGCCCGAAAGTGGACCGCGTTCCGGAAAGCTCCACTCTTTGGCTTCGGGGAGAAAGGGCTCGTGGTGCAGGTTCGTATAGATCCGCCGCGACCAAGTGGAAACCCACGGTTCAATCATCACGAGGCGGCCACCCGGCCGCAGGCACCGGCGCGCTTCCTCGAGAAACGACCGGCTATCGGGAATGTGGTGAAACACGTCGACCATCACGATGGCCTTCAAAGCCGCGTCGGCGAAGGGCAATCGGCGGGCGTCGAGGACAATTTGTAAGTTGGGGCACGTGAAAATCTCCGACGTAATGAGTCCCGGTATGTATCGCGTCAGAAAACCCGCTCCCGAACCCAGTTCCAGCGCGCCGCCTGGCCCCAGCGGAACCGAATCGGCGATTGCACGGTACCACTCGTCGTAGATTCGCCACAAAAACCGATTGCTCTCGATGATGCCTTGCCGCCGCTCGGTGGTGCGCGGATCGTCGATGCTGAGATCGAGAGTGTCGGGATGCGCGAGAAGTTTTCTGATGGCGCCAATCATCGAAGAGGTTGATTATAGCTGTTCATTGCGCCCAAAAGAAAAGGCCCGCAAGAGGTGTCGCCTCTCGCGGGCCGGTGAACCCTACTCGGAGTGGCCTAGAAGTGTAACTTCAGCGCCATTTCGATCAAGCGCGGGCCACCGAATCCGGTGATCTGACCATAGTTAGCACTGGTCATACCGGTTGTGGGGTTGTTCCAGTTCGCGTGGTTCATGAAGTTGAAGAACTCCGCGCGCAGGTCGAGTTTGTAGCGCTCCTTCATCACGAACTGACGCGTGATCGACATATCCCACTGGATCGTGCCCGGTCCAAACAGGAGATTGCGCGTTGCGTTGCCGAAAGTCCCGAGTGGCACGCAGTAGGGATTCGTGGACAACGGAGCATAGAAGTTCGCGCCCGCCGCCGGAGCCGAGAATCCCGGAGGCGAGGCCACGTTGCAGCCCGCTGAGAAGACCGCCGGTGTACCGTTCAGTCCAGTGTTGAACCACGCGGTGAGGCTTCGATTGCTGGGATAGAGGCTGACGCCCGGAACCACGTTCGGGCGATCGCTGCCGGTACCTTCACCGGAGAGCGAAACGTCCGCGCCGTCGGTCACGGTGAGCGGCGAACCGCTCTGCAGTGTAATCAGCGGGGCGACTTGCCAATCCTTGGTGAGTTGTTTCGCGAAGCCATGGCCGAAGCCCGGGCTCGACGCCACCAACGACGTGTTGAAGATCTGGCGGCGATCCGAAGCGCAATTGCTGGTTTCGGCCCGGCGGTCGTGCGGATTCTGGTACGCGTTGCCGGTCAACTCACCCGTGAAGTCCACGTTGCTGATGCAATGCGAATACGTGTAATTCATCAGGATCGTATAGTGGGTGGAAAAACGCTTCTCCACCTTGCCGAGGATCGCGTTGTAGAACGACGTGCCGCCCGGATCGGTTTGACCAACGACGGCGTAGTACGCGCCCTGTGCTGGATTCAGCAAGGCCAAGGTGCGCCGTTGCGGTTCATTCGACGAGTTTTCATTCGTCGAATTGGGATTCGCGACCGGCAATGCCACGTTGAGGTCGTACTGTCCGTAGAGATGGACCGAGTGGTTCCCCAAGTAGGTGATCGACGCCAGCCAGTCCTTCGCGAACTGATGCTGAATGCTCATCGTCCAGTTCATCAGGTAGGTGGCCGGCACATCCGGCGGAATGCTCACGTAGGCGCTGGAGAGCGGGAAGGTGGCCGCGCCCGGGAACGGATCGCCGCCCGGAACGCCCAGCCAGGGGTTGGAGAACGGTCCCGAGATACCTTGTGCGCCCGGGGCGCCGATGCCTTTTCCTTGTCCGAGAGACACTGAAGACGCGTACGGCGGATTCGTTGTCCAGCGTTCCGGATAGAACAACTCAGTGGAATCGTGCATCAAAGCGACGCCCATCCGGATCGAGGTCTTGCCATCGCCGAAGGGATCCCACACCGCGCCGAAGCGCGGGGAAACGTCGAGCCAGTGCGAGTCGGCGAACTGGCAGCCGTTCTTGTTCAAGCCGTCGTTGCCGAACAGCAAGCCGGCCGGCGCGGCGGGATACTGCGCGCTGTGGAAACCGGAGAGAAACGCCGCCACCGAGACCTGATTGCCGCGGCACTGCTTGTCGACCGCGGGCTGCAACGGCTCCCAGCGGAGTCCGTAATTGATCGTCAAATGCGGCGTGATGCGCCAGCTATCCTGCGCGTAGGCGGCGAACACGGTTTGCCGCATGTAATCGGAAAGCGCGTTGCCGTCGGTCAACGAGCTCAAGGCGCCGATCTCGGTGTCGCCGAGTCCGTCGCCGGTCTCCGCCGTTCCGAACGCCCACTGTCCGTTGGACTGCTGGTTGTTAGTGGAATTGAACTGCTGCTTGCGGAAGTCGAAACCGAAGGAGAGCTGGTGGCGGCCCTTGGTCATCTGATAGTCGTCAGACAACTGATACGTGTTGATGTTGAAGTATCCGGGAGCGCACGTTCCGCACGCCACGTTAAAGTAGTTCGATACCGAGATCTGGATGTAGTTATCCGGCATGTTCTCGGCAAAGGGCTTGATGCCCAGCGTATTCGGTCCGAACAGGTTGGGCGGCGCGCCGCGATTGTCCGCGCGACGATTCCAGGTAGCGTGGAAGCTGTTCACCTGCGTCGGGCTGACCGTGTAGGTATCGCCGAACGTGATCGAGTTCGTTTCGTCCTTGTTGCCGGGATTCGGGCCGGTGGTCAAAGCGTTCTTGCCGTCGAAGAAGGTCAGCGCCGTGTAATTGTAGGTGTACCAGCGCGCGTACATATCGTGCTTGTCGCTCTTCACGAAGTCGATGCGGCTGATCAACTGCCAGTCGGGGTTGTTGGCGAGCTGGCCGTAGAAGAACACACCGCAATTGTCCGTGGACACGGGAATGTAATTCTTCAGCAAGTTCATCGACGCCGGGTCCATGCGCGTCGAGGGAATCGTTTGGTTCGGGAACGCCAATCCAGTGAGCGGATCCTTCAGGGTGATCGCCTTCGACTGGCAGCCGCCGGTCGATGTCGCGGCGTCTTCCACCTGGAAGTTGCCGGCGAGGGTCAGCGCCGTGGGCACGTGCGCCGTGGTCGTGGTTGGCGTCAGGCGTTGTGTGGTCTGCTGATATCCGGCAAAGAAGAACAGCTTGTCGCGGATGATTCGTCCGCCGGCGACGCCGCCGTACTGATTGCGCTTCAACGAGTCGCGCCCTGTCTGGAGGTTCGACGTGATGGCGCCGGCCGCATTGGTCTGCACCAAGCCCTTGGGACGCGCATTCAACTCATAATTGCGGAGATAATCGAAAAGATCGCCGTGGAACGCGTTCGATCCGGACTTGGTGACGATGTTCACCACCGCGCCGGGGTGCAATCCATACTGCGCTTGCAGCGCGTTGGCCTGCACGTTGAATTCGGCGAGCATGTCGGGCACCGGGATCGGCATGTTCACGTTGCTGAACGAGTCGTTGTTATCGCCGCCGTCCAGCAGGAAGCTGATGCCGTTGGCTTGGCTGCCGCCGATTGAATAAGTCACCGAGCCGTTCGATCCTTGGATGTTCTTCGATCCGGTGAGATCGCCGCCGGACGGCGTGTCCTGCGTGCCCGCGCCAGTCAGTGTGATCAAGGAGATCGGATTGCGGCCGTTAAGCGGCAGCTCCTCGATCTTGCGCTGATCCATGACTTGGCCGAGCGCCGCGTCCTTGGTTTCCACCATCGCCGCATTAGCGACCACTTCCACCGATTCGGTCACCGCGCCCACCGTCAACTGAATGTTGATCTCGGTGTTCTGCGCAGTACGCAATTCGATGCCGGTCTGACGGTAATCCTTGAAGCCCGGCGCCTTCACTTCCAGCGTGTACGGGCCGATCGGCAGGTCGGGAAGGCTAAAGCGCCCTTCCGCGCCGGACGTCGTTTGACGAATCAGATGCTTGTCGATTTCAGTCGCGATGACTTGCGCGCCGGGAACCACCTTTCCCGAAGCGTCGGTCACGACGCCGTCGATTTCCGCGACGGCCACGGCCTGCGCGCTGAGTCCCGCCGCGCAGAGCATTACGGTCACTAACACAAACGCACCGGCACAAGCCGGCGCACCCAAGAAGCGTCGGTTCATAGTAAGAACCCTCCCCAAATTTCAGAAGCGCTGGAAACGTTATCACATCCGGGCGGGCTACATCTCTATGCCGTGAGGAAATCTTGTTACCCTCTCGCAAGGCTCAAGAGGCCAACCCGTACCCCAGCGTTTCCCAACAAAGCTTTGTCCACTTCTTAAGCCTTTGTCAAGGCGATTCTTGGGGGTGTTGACACCGTAGCAAACCGTAACAGACGCTACTCCAACCTGCTGTGTCCGCGCGCCTGCCGTTTGCTGGAGTGTGATCACGCCGACTTTATCTCAGTGATGAACGCTCAAAATTTTTCCTACGAACTTCTTGACTTTTGAATAGCTTTAGAGAACACTTTGTTTGAGGCCACAACAAACTACGTGGCGTTTGGGAGGGAGTACAACAAAATGAGCACACGGACAACGCTCCGGTGGGGTGTAGTGCTGCTTGCGGCAGCGCTTTTGGTGGGCGGTGCGAGCGCCCAGGTACTTTATGGATCGTTAACCGGCAACGTCACCGATCCGAGTGGCGCGGCAGTGCCGGGAGCGAAAGTTGATCTCCTCAACGTGGGAACGTCGCAGACCAAATCCGCGACGACCGACGAACGAGGCGTTTATCGTTTTACCGATCTTCAGATGGGCACCTATAAACTCACGGTGAAAGCGGCATCTTTCGCTACCGTGGTGGAAGACAATCTCCAAATCAGCAACAACGAACTGCGCCGCGTCAACGTCGCGCTGACGATCGCCAAAACGACGGAGAGCGTGCAGGTTTCCGCGGAAGCGATCGCGCTGCAGACGGATAAAGGCGACGTCGAGCGCGTCATCACCAGCCAGGAAGTCACCGATCTGCCCGAGAACGGACGCAACGGCCGCAATTTCCAAGGCCTTCTGTATCTGTTGCCGGGCGCAGGTAACAACGGCTCGCGCGAAGCGAACTCCGAAGCCGGAAATCCGGCGGGCGCGCAGACCGTGTTTGTGAACGGCCAGTCGTCGCAAGGCAATCAGACGCGTCTCGACGGCGCCACTATTTCCTATCCGTGGCTGCCGGTGAACGTTGCCTACATTCCTCCGACCGACGCGATCCAGACCGTCAACATCGTCACCAATAGCTTCGACGCCGAGCAGGGAACGGCAGGCGGCGCGGCGGTGAACGTGGCGATCAAGAGCGGCACTAACCAACTGCATGGCGGACTCTTCGAATACAACCAGAACAACGCCGAGACCGCAGTCGCTTACTTCAGCCACACCAACACCGCGCCTCCGCCCAAGAACGTCTTCAATCAATATGGATTGTTCGTCGGCGGTCCCGTGTGGATTCCGAAACTCTACAACGGCCGCAACAAGCTGTTCTTCTTCTTCGATTGGCAAGATACGAAGCGCAATCAGTTCGGACAATCGCCCAACCTGACGCTGCCGGTGGCGCCTTGGCGCACGGGCAACTTTAGTGCGCTGAACTGCAACCCGGCGGCCATCACGTCCACCAATTCGGCGCCGCAGCAGTGCATTTGGGACCCGCTCACCGGAAACGTCAACGGCACGGGACGCATTCCGTTCCCGAGCAACACAATTCCTGGGGCGCGCATCAGCGCGGCAGCCGCCACTCTCACAGGGCAGTTGCCGGCGTTGACGCGCCCGAATCAAACCACTGTCAATTACGACGCGTACGGATTCACCTACTCGCATCGCAACAACTACGACGCGAAGATCAACTACAACGTCAACGACAAGATTGGCGTTTGGGGCCGTTATAGCGCCCTTCCTATGGACATCTTCACTCCGCTCGTTCTGGGACCGATCGCCGGCGGCGATGCGTTCAACGGCGGCAACCCCGGTCATGCGGGCGGAAAAGTGCAGACCACCGCGATCGGGTTCACGTACGCCATCAGCAACACGCTGTTCTTGGACGGCAACGTCGGCTATACGCGCCAGCACATTGGCGCCGACGGTGACGAGTCCAACGGGGACTACGGAAGCTCGCAGTTGAACATTCCGGGAACCAACGGTCCGGGTCTCGACTACCAAGGCGTCCCCGGATTTCAGGTGAGCGGATTCGCCAACATTGGCAACACCAATACGGGCAGCCCGTTCCTGTTCCGCGACAATCAATACACCACGTCGTACAACCTGACCAAGGTTCACGGCTCGCACAACCTGCGATTCGGAGTCCAGTACGATCACTACGCGTTGAACCACTTCCAGCCGCAAGGCGGAACGTTCGGTACGGCGCGCGGTACGTTCGGCTTCGACGGCCTCCTCACCGACCTGTGTGTGAACGGCGGCGCGTCGGCCGCTTCTTGCGGAACGTTTAACACCGTCAATTTTGCGGGTGGAGCCTACAACTCGTGGGCGGCCTTCCTGTTGGGCGACCCGTCGCACATGGGCAAGGTGACGCAGTTCACCGATCCCAACTCGCTGCGCTTTTCCGATTACAGTTTTTACGCGCGCGATCAGTGGCAGTTCAACTCCAAGCTGACCATCAGCTACGGAATCCGCTGGGAGTATTACCCGATCTATGCGCACGATCACTACGGCGCGAACCGTTTCGATCCGGTCACCGATACGATCTTGATCGGCTGCGAAGCATCAACGCCCTGCGACACCGGCGCCAACGCCACGAAGAAGGGTTTCGCGCCGCGCTTGGGCTTGGCGTATCGCTTGACGGAAAAGACGGTGGTCCGCGGCGGTTATGGAATCACAATTGATCCGGACAACTTCCGCAATCAGCGCAACCAGTTCCCGTCAGTCGTGAATCAGGACTTTTCGCCGGCCAACAGCGGCCAGTTCATCACCAACGCCGGTGTCACGCCGGCGGCCGGTTCGCTGGGCGGCTCCACGCTGGTTACGGGTATTCCGACGCCGACCTATCCGGACATTTCCAAAGGCGTATTCACTTCGGCTTGCCCGAACGCCGCGTGCACCGGCCCGCTGGTGCAGACGACCACGAACTTCTTGCCTTCGCTGTCGACCGGAACCTTCCAGCAGAACCAGGATCGCGGATACATTCAGGCCTGGAACTTGTTTATCCAGCATGAATTCTCGTCGAGCTGGGTCGGGGAAGTCGGCTACGTCGGTTCGCACGGATTGCGGTTGATGATGCAAGCCAACATCAACGGATCACTGCCGGGAACCGGCAACAACGGCCGCTTGCTGGCGCCGTTTGATACCAATGACATGAACTCGTACTATCCGTACGGCGGCACGAAGTACGAATCGTTGCAGGCCCAAACGAAGAAGCGCTGGGGATCGTCGCAGGTCATCATCGCCTACACGTACTCGCACGCGCAGGACAACATCAACGGCGACAATGGCGACGGTACGCTGTGGCGCACTTGGCCGTACAACGCGCTGCAATCCTGGGGCAACTCGGGATTCAATCGCGGACAAACGTTCACGCTGTCCGAGATTTACCAAGTGCCTTTTGGTCACGGACACAAGTGGGCGCAAAACGGCGTGCCGGCGCTGCTGCTGGGCGGCTGGCAACTTAGTGGCACCTTCGTCCGGTACACGGGACTCCCGTTCACGGTGGGATCGGGGATCACGTGCAATTGCGGCGGACAAAGCCAGAGCGCCAACCAAGTGAATCCGGTGGTTAAAGTCTACGGTGGGCACGATGCCAATTCGCCGTACTTCGACGGCACGGCTTTTGCCAATCCGGCGACCAACACGCTCGGAAACACGCAACGCAACATCCTAACGGGGCCGGGTTTCCTGAATATCGACTTCCGCGTGGCTCGTACCTTCGACTTACTGAGGGAAGGCCGCCTGAAGTTCCAGCTTCTGGGTGATGCGTTCAACTTGTTCAATCACCCGAACTTCGGCAATCCCGGCGCCACGTTTGCCAATCAGAGCGTGACGTCAACCGGCCAGACCAACTACAACGGCTACAGCGTGATCACGTCGCAATGCGGCTTGTGCACGCAGCGTCAGTTGCAAGTCGGGGCGCGTCTTACGTTCTAAACACCCTTAAAACAGAAAGGGCGCGGACCTCACGGACCGCGCCCTTTTTGTTTTGGCGCCTGGGCTGCCGACCAGCGCCCCGGACGGGAATCGAAATCAAAAATCAAAAATCAAAAATCAAAAATCAAAAATCAAAAATCAAAAATCAAAAATCAAAAGGCAAAAGGCAAAAGGCAAAAGGCAAAAGGCAAAAGGCAAAAGGCAAAAGGGAGGTGTCTTTCACTCGGAACTCGGAACTCGGGCCTCGGAACTCCTACCGATGCAAATCGAGCGTCACCCACACCGGCTCGCCTTGAAACGAGCATGTCACCACTACTTGTTCGCCGAAGGCCATCGGATGTACGTGATAATCGGCGCCGGTGATCACCGTCGGTAGGGAAAGATTGCAACCGTCGGCCATTCCTGAAAGCTTCGCTTTGAAATTGCCGGCGACCATGTTACAGACTTCGCCGAGCGCGTCCTTGACGTTGTCATTGCAGGAGCTGACGTCGACATCCGTGATGCTTGATCCCAGCATCGCTTCCGCCATGCCGCACGCCGCGCGTGATGTGCAACGCACGCTCATCATGCCGCGCAGTTTGCCCGCCAGGCCGACCATTGCGGTGATGTCGGCGCTGCCGTCGGGCGTTTCCGATACGCCTGATCCTGTTTCGCATCCCAGCATGATCCCGAAAACTTCCTGAATCGATGTGTGAATCAACGGAAGCCAACCCGCGCCATCCTGCAGAAGCGCGGCTTTTGATTGGCGGCCGGCTTCCGGCCGGCGTTCCCGCGCTCTCGCGTCTCTTTGGTGCGATGACACTCGCGACTCCCCCTGCATGGACAACGCCCCGCACGCGGGGCAAACGCAGATGCAGGTCTCACACAGCGCTGGCGGGTCTGTCTCGATAACCGACAACTCGCTCATGTTAGCGCTCCAAGAGAGGCAAAATTCGTTCCTTGACTTGTTCGGTTGTGAATGGTTTGCGGATGTAAGCGCGGGCTCCGTTCGAGATCGCTTCTACGACGTTTGATTCGCTGCCTTCGGTGGTGATCATGACTACCGGCGCGCCGTTACCCAGTTGTTGCTCGCGGAGTTGCCGCACAAATTCAAGACCGTCCATCACCGGCATGTTGATGTCGCTGACAATCAGGTCGACGGGGTTTTCGCGGATTAGTTCCAACGCTTCGACGCCGTTGCTCGCCTGCAGCACGGTGGCGACGAACACGCCGGCTTGGCGCAGAGAACGCTCGACGATTTTGCGCATCACCGAGGAGTCGTCGACAATGAGCGCGCTAATGCGTTTCATACTTCTCCTTCAGAATCCGGCTTCAAAACCGTTGCCGTGACGAATAACCGCAGGACAAACGGCGACCAAGGGTTACGAGCATTGACGGCAGCTCGCACTCTATCTGCGCCGCAACGCGCGCGGCATCATCGAGCGAAAGGGCCGGAAGGCAATCGCGCAGGAGTCCGGAAATCTCGTTCGCTTCCGGAGGCGGGCCATGCGAGCCTGCGGCTTCGCCTGATCCAGACCTTTCACTATATTGATCGGCAGCCGCCACGATTCCCGTTAGCGCCGGATCCAAGCTCGCTCGCCGGGGACACCCATGAAACTCGAGCGCTTCGATCAGAATCGGCGGATAATGCCACGCTTCGGCCAACAATTTGCCGATCGCCACATAATGGTTGCTCTGCTCGGTGGTGGAATCGGTCGTAATGCCTTCCAGCATTAGCGGAACTTTCCCGATGTCGTGCAACAATCCCGCTGTGTAGGCACGCGCGGGATCGGGATAGCCGGTCCATTCAGCGATTCGCTCGCTGAGCAGTGCGATCCAGGGACTGTGTTGCCAGAAGAGATGCCGTGTAGCCCGGCGGGCTTCCGCCGCGCCGCGCCGCCCGCGTATCTGCGGTTCAAGGAAGAGTGGAGAAGTCAGCGCGATCGCGCGCAAGCGCGCTTCGCCGGCAATCGCGATGGCGGCGTCGATGCTTAACACCGGCGTGGCAAACGGCATGGTATGACACACGCGCAAAACTTGCGCCGTCAAACAAGGATCCACGCCGACGAGCCAGGCGATGTCGCTCCACACTACAGGCGTCGCTTTCAGCCGCGCATCCAGTTCAAAGACATAACTGGGCAGCGTCGGCAGACCTTCCGAGATGATCTCGTCCAGCCGCGCCTCGCAGAGGGACGGGGCTGCGACGGGAATCGCGAGTTCGGGAGCCTGAGGCTCCCGAACCAACGTACCTTCCATTGCCATGATTGGTTCCAAGGAATTAGATCGGCGGTACCGTGACCGTCTTCATGAATCTGTCGCGAAATACGACGCGCGATGCGGCAAAATCGCTTTTGACACCCGATGAGCGCGCAGACTAAGCTGGTTCTCACGTTCAACATGAAACGCGTGATCATCACCGCCGCCGAATTGCCCGAATCGGGCGAACTGCGCGTGCCCTTCGACGCCGTCTTGACGCCGCTGGCGCGCGACGAAGCGGAACGCCGCGGCCTAACGATTCGCGAAGTCGCCGCGAACGAGGCAGGACGCGTTTTTCCAGCCGAGAAAATCGTTGCCCTCGCCGCGGACCACGGCGGATTCGCGTTGAAGGAACAACTCAAGCCCTTGCTCGAGCAGTTGGGATTGGTACCGCTCGACTTCGGCGTCCACGAAGAAAAAGCCGTCGACTATCCGGACATGGCGCTGCAAGTCGCCGAAGCCGTGGTGTCGGGACGCGCGGCGCGCGGCATCGTGGTGGACGGCGCGGGCATCGGCTCGGCGATGGCCGCGAACAAAGTGCCGGGGATTCGCGCGGCACTCTGCTACGACAAAGCGTCGGCGCGCAACAGCCGTGAACACAACAACGCCAACGTACTGACGCTGGGCGGCCGTCTGCTGGCCGCCGAAGCGGCGCTTGAAGTCGCGGCCACGTGGCTCACCACACCGTTCGCGGGCGGGCGTCACGAGAAACGGGTCGCCAAGATTACGGGCATCGAACAGCGATACACCAAAAGGAATCCTTAACACAATGCACAGAATGAAGAACCGAACTCACAATCCGGGTGTCCCAGTTTGAATTTCCAGCGGCTTCGCCGCTACTTTGTGCGGAAAGGCTTCGCCTTTCCGAAGGACTGGAGCCACCTTCCTGCGAGGCTATGCCTTGCTTGAGCAAGACATAGCCTCGCAATCCTAAAGAAGGTGCTTCGCGGAAGGGCCTAGCCCTTCCGCACAAAGCAGCGGCGGAGCCGCTAGAATTCAACCTGAGGCACCACCCACAATCCTGTTCATCCTGTTGAAGTGTTATCATTGAGTTTCTGTGACATCTTTGGAGCAAGCTCGTCTCGTTGAAGCGCTTACCGATGAAATCTGGCGCAGGATTGGCGGAAATTCCGCTGTAGCCTCGCCGGAAAGCCATGAGTGCTCCTGTCAACACACTTGTTCGCCGTGTGACATCACGACGCTTGTTGATCACGGCGCGTGCCGCGTGTCGCTCGTACCGCCGGCACCGCCCATCGATCCGTCGACGGCGTCGTTGATCGATCACACACTGCTGAAGCCCGACGCGACGCGTGACGAGATTTTGAGAATCTGCGACGAGGCGTTTCAATACAGTTTCGCCAGCGTGTGCGTGAATCCCACGTGGGTCCCGCTGGCGGCGGAGAAATTGCGCTGCACTACGGTGAAAGTTTGCACCGTCTGTGGATTTCCGCTCGGCGCGACGCTTCCCGCGGTGAAACGCGCGGAAGCTTGCGAGTCGCTGCGCGCGGGCGCGCAGGAAGTGGACATGGTGATCAACGTCGGCGCGCTGAAATCGGGCGATTGGGATTTCGTGGAAGGCGACATTCGCGGCGTCGTAGAGGTTTGCCACGCCGCGGGCGCGATCACCAAGGTGATTCTTGAAACGTCGCTGCTGAACGATGAGGAAAAAGTCGCCGCCTGCATGATTTCGCGCGCCGCCGGCGCCGACTTCGTGAAAACGTCCACGGGATTTTCCACCGGCGGCGCCACGCCGCGCGACATCGCTCTGATGCATTTCGTCGCCGGCGACGGCGTGGGCGTGAAGGCCAGTGGAGGCGTGCGCACGCTCGAGGACTTGCGCAAAATGGTCGAGGCGGGCGCCACGCGGATCGGCGCCAGTGCCAGCGTCAAGATCATGGAGCAGATTAAGACGGGCGCGAAAGGCCACGCCGGCGCCGGTTACTAGGCTCCCATCGCTGCTACGAAAGTTTCCCATGCCCCACACTTTCCATCGCGAAGGCGAAGACGAGACCACGCATTTCCTGCTGGAAATCGCCGAAGCCGCCAATGCGCCGCTTGATCTCGACGCGTTGTTGGCGCGCATCGCGGGCGTGGTGAAGAAGGCCATCGACTATCGCATCTTCGCGATTCTGTTGCTCACCGAGCGCACCGGGGAGTTGCGCATCCGCTATGACATCGGCCATCCCGCCGATGCCAAGAAACTGCGCATCAAAGTCGGCCGCGGCATCACCGGAAGCGCCGCCGCCGAACGCAGGGCCGTCTGTATCAACAACGTCGGTGAGTTTCCGGACTACATCAGCGTCGTGCCCGGCGTGCAGAGCGAGTTGGCGGTGCCGATGATCTTGAAAGACCGCGTCGTCGGTGTCATCGACATTCAGAGCAATCAGGCGAACTACTTCACGCCACGCAACATCGAGTTGGTGGAATTGGTTGCCGGACGTGTGGCGCTCTCCGTCGAAAACGCGCGACTCTATCGCTCCACCGCTCGACAAGCGAAGACGATGGAGACCATGATCGCCATCGGACGCGAACTCACCAGCCTTCTGCGTCCCGACGAGTTGCTTCCGAAAGTCGCCGATCTCGTCCGCCGTCTGATCGGCTACGACGCGTTGACCATCATGAAGGTCGACGAAGATCGTGGCGTGCTCTACAGCTATTTCAGTTTGCAATTCGATCAGCGCGTGAAAGAGCACGGCGTGATTCCGCTGGGCATGGGCATTTGCGGCATCGCCGCGCAGCGCCGCGAAGCGCTGCTGGCGCCCGACGTCACGAAAGATCGCCGCTATATCAACATGAATCCCGCCACGCGCTCGGAACTCACCGTTCCGCTGATCATCAAAGACCGGGTGATGGGCGTCATCGATCTGGAGAGCACACGCAAAGGTTTTTTCTCGGGCGGTCATTTGCAGATGATGGAAATGCTCGCGCCGCAAGTGGCGATCGCCATGGAGAACGCCGCGCTTTACGAAAAGCTGGCGCGGGAGGAAAAACGCCTGGAGCGCGACCTGGAAGCCGCGCGCGAGTTGCAGCTTTCGCTCTTGCCGCCGTGTTGCCCGGAAATCCCGGGTCTGCAGATCGCCGCGCATTATCAGCCGGCCCGCGAAATCGGCGGCGACTTGTACGATTTTGTCGTGCAGCCTGGCGGCGACGGCAAGCCCGCCGAGATGATCTTGTTCACCGGCGACGTCAGTGGCAAGGGCGCGCCCGCCGCGCTGTACGCCGCCATGGTCAGCGGATTGCTTCGCAGCGTCGCGGAGCAGCGCATGTCGCCTGGAGAAATGCTGGCGTCGATCAACGACCAATTGCTGGCGCGGCAAATCGAATCGCGCTTCTTGACGCTGTTGTGCGCGCAAGTCGACGTCGCCACGCGTACGCTCGACATGGCCAACGCCGGACTGCCGCATCCGATTTTGTGCCGCCGTGGTCTGCTGATTCCCACCCGTGTGGAAGGAGTGCCGCTGGGATTGCTCCCTGGCATGGAGTACGAAACGCACGCCGTGCCGCTCGAGCCCGGCGACGTGATCGTCTTCTGCTCCGACGGAATCATCGACAACCTGAATCACGCCAAGGAAGAATTCGGCACCGCGCGACTGAAGGAATTGGTTTGCCGCAGTTGGCAGGAGAGCGCCGGCGAAATCGTCGAGCTGATTTTCGAACACGCCATGGCGTGGAGTGTGGGGCGCACGCAATACGACGACATGACCGTGATGGTCCTGAAAGCTCTGTCAGAACCGCCTGCGGTAGCGGGCGGGTAGAAGGCGGCCCTGTTCGCTGCCGCCAACAGTTCTGACGGTGCACCTGCACACTTGTCTCCCATTGTGGCCGTGCACACGTCGTTATATAGTTCGGAACGCACCCAAAATGTCTTCGTCGGATCACAAGACCGTGCGGACCAGCAGCGGTTTCGTGCAGGTCGCCTCCAGCGAGGTGGCGCGCGAGATCAATCGCCGGATCGTGCTCAATTTGATTCGCACGCGCCAGCCGCTTTCGCGCGCGGACCTGGCGCGCATCTCGGGATTGCAGCGATCGACGATTTCACTGATCGTCGAAGAACTAATGCGTGAGCGCTGGGTGTTGGAAGGTCCCACGGGACGCCTGCCGAGAGGGCGGCGTCCGACGTTCTTGCGTCTGAATGAAGAGCGCGTGATTATCGGCATCGACATTCGGCCGATCCAAACCACCGTCGCGCTCGCCGATGTGAACGGACGCTTCAGTTCGCAATCGACGATGGCTACGCCGTCCGATCCTAAGGTAGCGGTCGCGGAAATCGTGGAGCGCGTGCAGCCGATCGTGCGGGCGTGCCGCGATAAGAAAATCGAAGGCATCGGCATCAGTGTGCCCGGACGTTTCAACCCCTCGCGCGATCGCCTGGTGTTCGCGCCCAACTTAAAGTGGCCGGAGTTCAACATTCGCCAGCAAATCCACGACGCCACCGGCATCGAAGTGGAAATGGAGAACGCCGCCAACGCCTGCGTGCTGGCGTCGGCGTGGTTCGATCACATCGAAACAAGCAATCTCGTCGTGGTGACTGTTTCTGAAGGTATCGGCACGGGCATTTTCATCGGCGGACGGCTGGTGCGCGGCGGCAATGGCATGGCCGGCGAGTTCGGTCACGTACCGATCGAGCCGGGCGGTCCGCCGTGCGGTTGCGGCAGCCGCGGATGCTGGGAAGTTTTCGCGTCCAATAACGCGGCGCTGCGATATTACGCCGAGCCGAACAGTGCTCGTGCGGGATTACGCTTCGTCGATTTGCTGACGCTCGCCGATCAAGGCGACGCGCGCGCCGGAAAAGCGCTCGAGACCATGGCTCGCTACTTGGGTCGCGGCATGCGCATGATCGTCGCGGGACTGGCGCCCGAGCGTATCGTGGTGATCGGCGAATTGACGCGCTCGTGGCATCGCTTTGGTCCAGTGATCGAGGAAGAAGTGAAGGCGCAAGTGCTGCCGGGCGGCGCGCCGCCGGTGCTGACTCCCGCGCACGAAGACGGCATGGCACGCCTGCGCGGAACGGTGGCGTTGGTTTTGCAAAAACACTTTGGAGCCGCGCGCGAAAACGCGGGATAGGAGAGATTGTTTTCCATGGGTGCCAGCGGACCTCTCTCGGGCGTACGAGTTCTCGATTTTTGCAGCTTCATCAATGGCGCCTACGGCGTTCAATTGATGGGCGACCTTGGAGCCGACGTCATCAAAGTGGAAGCGCTCACCGGAGATCTGGCGCGGCAGTGGGCGCCGTTCATTTCCGGCGAGAGCCGTTTTTTTCAAGGATGGAATCGCAATAAACGCGGCATCGCGCTCGACATGGCGAGCGACGCCGGCCGCAAAGTCGTCCACGAACTCGCGCGGCGCGCCGATGTGATTTGCGAGAACTTTCGCACCGGCGTCACGGAGCGGTTGGGCATCGACTATCCGACGATTCGCGCCATCAATCCGCGCATTATCTATTGCACGTCGACGGGTTTCGGCTCAAAGGGTCCGCTACGCGAGCGTCCCGCCTACGATCCCGTGCTGCAATCGATGGGCGGCGCCGTGCGATTGAACGCATGGCCGCGATTCGCGGGACGCCCCGCGATTTTGCCCGTTGCCGTTTCCGATTACCAAGGCGCGATGCAAGTTTTCGGCGGCGTGTGTGCGGCGCTTTTTCATCGTGAGCGAACCGGCGAAGGCCAGCACGTTGAGACATCGCTGTTGCAAGCAATCATGACGATGCAATCGCACTATTACGTCGAGGCCATGGATTTACCCGAGGAAGGACAAGTGGGAATCTATCCGTACCGCTTGTTCGAAACGTCCGATGACGTGATCTTCATCGGCGCGGGCACTGACAAGTTCTGGCGTTTGCTCTGCGATGCCATCGACTTGCCGGAGCTTGGACGCGATCCGCGTTACGCCACGAATCGGCAACGCGTGGAAGTAGGAGAGGAACTCTTCCAAGTGCTGGCGCCCCGATTCCGCACCCAAACCACAGCCGAGTGGCTGGAGCGCCTCGAGAAAGTCGGCGTACCGTGCGCGCCCGTGTGGACCGCCCACGAGTTCTTCCATCATCCGCAGGTGTCGGCGATGGACATGAATCCGGTGATCGAGCATTCCACAATCGGCCGGCTCCGCGTGCCCGGCGTGCCGATTCACTTCGAGAAAACGCCGGGCAGCATTCGCATCTCGCCGCCCGTGCTGGGCCAGCACACCGAAGAAGTGCTGCGCGAGTTGGGTTACGACGAGCAGGGAATTGCCGCGCTACGCGAGAGCGGCGTGATTCTCAAGGGGGCAAACCATGCGTGAAGTCGCGGACATTCAGGAATTGGCCACGCTGGCCGGACAGGAAATCGGCGCCGGCGAGTGGTTGGAAGTCAGCCAGGAACGCATCAATCAGTTTGCCGATGCCACCAACGATCACCAGTGGATCCACGTGGACGTCGAGCGTTGCAAACGCGAGTCGCCGTTTGGCACGACGATCGCGCACGGCTTTCTCACGCTCTCGCTGATTCCCGGGCTGACGCGGCTGGCGTCGTGCCTGAAGAAAACGCCCAAGCGCACGCTGAACTATGGATTGAATCGCGTGCGCTTCGTGACTCCCGTGGTTGCCGGATCACGCGTTCGCGCGCGCGTTTCGTTGATCGAAGTCACGCAGGAGAAACGCGGCTGGCTGGCGCGCTGGCAGATTACGGTGGAAATCGAAGGCCAGGAAAAACCCGCGTGCGTCGCCGAAACGCTGTCGATGTACGTTCCTTAGCGCGTGCCTTAATGCGTTACGGGCACCGCGTTCATTTCGGCGATCTTCTTCGGCGCGATCGCTTTCACCCTGGCCATCGACTCGCGCCGGATGTTCTCGTATCCGCGAATCTGATCGGGCAGCGCGGCGATTTCCAATGCGAGCGCGCGGTTTTCCGGTGTGATCCGCGCAATCACTGCGTCGATAAGGTCCCGATACCATTTGATCAGTCCACGTTCTTCGCGACGCAGCGCGCTGTAACCAAAAACATCGAGGGGTGTGCCGCGCAACCCTTTCATCGACGCCAACAGTTGCAGCAGAGGACGCGACCACGGCGGGAGCACAAGTTTTTTCTTCATGCCCCACGCGCGCAACAGCGGCGGATGCAAATTGTATTCCACCGATTCCACGGCCTCCCATTGGTCGCGCAATCCCGCTTCGAATGCGGGGTCGGTGAGCATCCGTGCAACCTCGTACTCGTCCTTGTTGGCCATCAATTTGTAGAGATATTTCTCGACCACGGGCGACAATTCCGGAGCGCGCTTCTGGACACTCGCGACAAACGCGCGGAATTCGTCGGCGTACGCGCGACTCTGATACGTTTCCAGCAACGCCGCGCGATCGATGACCGTTTTTTCTTTCTTTTCCTTGGGTGACAGCAAGTTCTCGACGAACGCGGCGTCCTGATAATACTTGCGCCCCCACAAAAAGACTTTCAGGTTGCGTTCCGCTTCTACGCCGTTCAAGCGAATCGCCTCTTCGATTGACGCGGCGCTCACGGGAATCAATCCGGCTTGCCATGCGGCGCCTAGCATGAACAGATTCACGGCCATGTGCGTTCCGAATAATCCTTCGGCGAGGCGGCTGGCGTCGAGGAAGAGATTGTGTCCCGGCCGCGTGGCTTGATCGACCAGATCGATCAGCCGCTCGCTTCCGAGCGTGGTGTGCGCGCGGATCGAATCGCCGGTGGGGATTTCCGCGGTGTTCACGACGGCCACGGTCGAATCCTCGCGCGCCGTCTTCATGTTCTCAGGCGCGGCCGCGCCGAGCAGATCGAAGCCGAGAATCAAATCCGCGTTTCCCGCGTTGATCTTGTTCGATCCCTCCACGGGATTCTGGCTGAGAAGCAAATGTGATACCACCGCGCCGCCCTTTTGCGCGAGTCCCGTTTGGTCGAGCGTCTGCACGTGCAGCCCGTCGAGAATCGCGGCCGTTGCGAGGAGCGCGTTGATCGTAACAACGCCCGTGCCGCCGATGCCCGGCATCAAAATGCGATAGCCGTCGCCGGCTTCCGCGATGTGCTCCGGCGCAGGCACGGTGATCTCCGGCAATCCCGCGGCCTTGCGGCGCCGCAGTCCCGTTCCCTCCTTGATATTTACCGTGACGAAAGAAGGACAGTCGCCGAGCGCGCAGGAGTAATCCTTGTTGCACGAGGATTGGTGGATTCGCATTTTCTGCCCGAATGCGGTTTCCACCGGATGCAGGCTCATGCAATTCGATTGCGTCACGCAATCGCCGCAACCTTCACAAACTTGTTCGTTGATCACCAAGCGTTTCACCGGCTCCGCTTGCTTGCCGCGCGAACGCATGCGGCGCTTCTCGGCGGCGCACTGCTGATCGTAAATGATCGCGGTGACGCCGGGGATTTTCTCCATTTCCGCGAGAACCGTTTCCAACTCCAGACGATCGCGCACGTCGCAGTTTTCCGCCACGCGCACGCCGCGATAAATCTCCGTATCTTCGGCCAGCACCACGATCTTGCGGACGCCCTCGGCTTCGAGCTTGCGCGTCAACTCGGGGATCGGCAACGCGCCGGCCGCTTGTTGTCCGCCGGTCATCGCGACCGCGCGATTGTAGAGAATCTTGTACGTCACGTTGACGCCCGCGGCAATCGCTGCGTTCACGGCGAGTTGTCCGGAGTGCGCGAAGGTTCCGTCGCCGATATTCTGGAAAATATGCCGGCGCTCAAGGAACGGCGACATGCCGATCCACGGCGCGCCTTCGCCGCCCATTTGTGTGATGAAACTGTATCCGCGATGCGATTCCGCCAGGGCAATACCCATGCCGTGACACCCGATGCCGCCGCCCGCCACTTGTCCTTCGAGCAAAAGCGTCGAGCGATTGTGCGGACATCCGCTACAGTAATTCGCGGTGCGCCGCGGGACGATGCCCGGTAACGCGGGCTTGCGCGGGGCCGCCGCCTTCAACGCGCGTGCGGGCAATCCGAACGCGCTCAGGATTGTCGCGATGATATCGGGGTCCAGCTCTCCCGCCGCCGGCACAAGCGGTTTGCCGTCGCCGTCTTCTTTGCCGACGATCAGCGGGCGCGACGGCAAATTGTAGAGGACTTGCCTTAGCTGCATCTCGATGAAGCTGCGTTTCTCTTCGAGAACGAGAATGTGCGAGAGTCCCACCGCAAATTCCGCGGCGAAGCGGCGCTCGAGCGGAAAGACCATGCCGAGTTTCGCCACGCGAATGCCGCGCGCTTCGAGTTCCGCGTCGTTCACGTGGAGATCGGCGAGCGCCTGCATCAAGTCGTAGTAGGTTTTTCCCGCTGCGACAATTCCCAATTTCCCGCCCGTGCCCGCCCCGAACCATTTGTTGACATTGTTCGCCGCGGCAAACGTTTCAGCCGCTGCCAGACGATGGCGATTCACTTCCATCTCCAGCGCCAGCGTGAACGGCGGGACCAGTCGCGCATCGGTGCGTTTTTGATAGCCTTCCGGCAGCACGATTTTCAGGCGCGCCGGATCGACGTTCACCGTTCCGCCGCCGTCGCAAACGTTGGTGATCATCTTCAAGCCGGCCCACGCACCGGAGAATCGCGAGAGCGCGATGGCGAGGTGACCGTAGTCGAGAGTTTCTTGCGTGTTTCCCGGATAGAAAAACGGAATGCCGACGTTGTAGAGACTCAACTCACTTTGATGTGGGACGGTTGAACTTTTCGCGGCAGGATCGTCGCCCGCCAGCACCAGCGCCGCCGAGTTCTTCCCTGATCCGGCGAGATTCGCATGACGAAAGATGTCGCCGGAGCGATCGACGCCGGGACCTTTGCCGTACCAAATGCCGATAATGCCGTCAACGTTGCGCGGTCCCACGACTTCGGCGATCTGGCTGCCGAACACCGACGTAGCGGCGAGATCTTCGTTAACGCCCGGCGTGAAATGAATGCGATGTTCGGCCAGGAGTCCGCGAACGCGCGCGAGCGCCATGTCATATCCGCCCAGCGGCGAGCCTTCATAGCCGGAAATGAATGCTCCGGTCGACATGCCGGCCGCGCGATCGCGGCGGACTTGATCCATCGGCAATCGCACGAGCGCCTGAATTCCGGTGAGATAGACGATGCCTGTTTCGCGCGTATAGCGATCGTCCAAGGAGAACTTCGCCATGCTTCGACTGTAACACGTGGAGTGTCGCCGTGCTAGGATAGCCACGCATGACGGTTGAACTTCGGAAGAAAACCAAATCGTACAGCGATCTGACCCTCGGGCAGCCTTACGCCGTCATGGGTATAGAGGGAGACGAGTTTCGTGTACTCAACGACGATGGCCGACCATTCCTGTACCCACCTTCTCTGTTTATCGTCATCGACCCACGGGAACCTGCGGATTGGATCAGCGAATGCGGTGAAGACGGTGAGCGTTACGCCTACCCAGCGGCGCTCAATACCCCCGGTTTCTTTGAGGACTTCTTTGACGACAAGCCGAAGGCGGTAAGGACATTCTGGCGAGTCGTCAATGAACGGCTTGCGACAGTATCCAGGGCCGCGTAGCGCTTACGCCTTCCGGATCGCTTCCAAAAGACCGGTCATCGACTCGCGGCTCGATTGTTCCTTGTTGTGCGCCGCGTTCGAATAGTGCGTCTCAAGCGACAACGTTTCGTTGTAGCCGTCCGCCAGCAGGGCCTTGAATTGACCCACGAAGTCGATCGCGCCGCTGCCGATGGGACGCCAAACGCTGCGCCCGTTTTCCAGATGCGCGTCCTTCAAGTGGCAATGCCAAATCCGTTTCTGGTCGAGCGGCGCGTAGCCGTCCGGATACGGTGCGTGCTCGCCCGCCGCAAAGGCATTGCCGGAGTCCCAATTCAAGCCAAAGGCCGGCGACTTCACCGCGTTCATCATCGCTAGGCTCTCCGCGCCCGTTGCGACGTTGCACGCCGTTTCGTTTTCCAGCACCAGGCGAACGTTTTCCTGTTTGGCAATCGCCGCCGTGTTTTCCAGCTCTCGCGCGACGCGATCGAACACGGCCTTCGGATCGTGCGTGCGCCAGAATGCGAAAATGCGGATCTTGTCGGTGCCGAAATCCTTGGCGCGCGCGATGGAACGCTCCAGCAACGCTTTCTGCTGATCGTAGTTGAGCGAGTCGGACTTGCCTTCGCGAAGCGCTGGATCGCCCGTGCCCGGCAGCACGATCTTGAAGTACGCGGTGTCCAGCACCGACACTTTCATCGAATGTTTGGCGAGCAAGTCCTGGGCGCGCTTCACGGTGTCGGCGTCGATGTCGGTGACGTACTTGCCCATCACTTGGCGCAGTTCCACCCATTCCAAGCCGAATTCCTTGATCCACAGGAGCGCGGCCTCGAAGTCGTTTGTGATTTCGTCGCTGATCACGCCGAGTTTGAATTTTTTCAAATCGGCGGCGGGCAATCTCGCCACGCACATGGCCAACGCGACGGCACTGCCCTTGACGGCGGTTTCCAGGAATTTACGACGCTTCATTTTCTTTCTCCTTCAAAACGTTCTCGGCGGACCCCACGATCCGCGCTCGATCAATTGCGCTCCCAGCACGATGGGCGGCTGCGGCGCGCCCGATTGCTTCAGTTTTTCGAGAAGCATTTGCGCGCACGCCACTCCCACGTCATGCGTCGGCACGCGCACGGTGGTTAACGGCGGATCGGTCCAGCTCGCTTCTTGTACATCGTCGAAACCGAGCACCGTGATGTCGCCCGGCACGCTGCGGCCCGCGCGGCGCAATGCGCGCCACGCCCCGTAGGCGATTCCGTCGTTGCCGCCTACGATCGCCGTCACCGGCTCGCCCGATTCCAGAATTCGCGCTGTGGCCTGTTCGCCGTAATCAGCATAATCCCGTTGATCGGCGCCCGGTGCGGAGATTTCGCGCGGCACGATCGAATGCTTGTGCATCATCTCCCGATAGACGCGTGCGCGCCGTAGGAACCACGGCATCTCCACGTCGCCGGCGAACCAAATGTGTTTGTGGCCCATGCCGATCAAACGTTCGAGCATCTGGCGTTCCGCTTCGCCGTCGTCGTAATAGACCGTATCCAGGCGGCGTTCCGGCAGTTGATCCGCGGCGCGCGCGGCGTCGGCTTGCTTGTCGACGAAATTATTTCCGAACAGCACGTACGCCGCGTCGAGCGAGTCCATGGCGGCGAGCAAGTTCGGATAATTCGTGCCCGAAACGATGAAACCGTCGGCGATGCCGCGATGCGAAAGGATCCGCGGCAGAACCAAGCTTTCGGGCGCGGCATTGGGATCGTAGCGGAAGTTGGTGAACACCACGTCGTGGTCGGTGCCGCTCAAATAGCGCTCCACGCCGTAGAGAACGCCCGTGTGAAACGGGTTCATAAACTCGCGATTGCACAGCAGAAAGCTCACCATCTCCGTCGACTTCTTCACGAGACGGCGGCCCGTGGCGTTGGGACGATAACCGAGCCGGCGGATCACTTCGCGCACGCGCTGGCGCGTGGCGGGATCCACTTTTTGCGCGTCATTCAGGACGCGCGACACTGTGGCGATTCCTACTTTCGCCTTGCGGGCCACGTCTTTGATGGTGATGTGCGGTTGCATGGCAAGATCGTCAAGCGTCGAGTTTCGCGGGCTCCAAGTGCGGCGAGAGTAGATGTACCACGAGCAGCGCGGAAAGATATGCCGATCCCGCGAGGAAAAACGGAATCTGGTAACTGCCGCTGGCCTGCAAGACGATGCCGACAATCTGAGCGAAGAAGATGCCGCCGACGGCGCCGGACAATCCGCCGAGTCCCGTCACCGTCGCCACCGCGCGGCTCGGGAACATGTCGGAGCTCAGCGTAAAGCAGTTGGCGGAAAATCCCTGGTGTGCGGCCGCCGCCAATCCGATCAACAACACGCACGGCCACAGCCCTTCGACGCGCGGAACGAAGACCACCGGCACGACGGCGAGCGCGCAAATCAGCATCGAAAGCTTGCGCGCGGCGTTCAAGCTGAATCCGCTTTTCAGGAATTGTGTCGGCAGCCATCCGCCGGCCACGCTGCCGACGTCGCCGATCACGTAGATCACCATGATCGGCACCGGGAGCGCTTTCAGATTCAGCCCGTGCGTCTTTTGCAGGAAGTCGGGAATCCAGAAAAGATAAAACCACCAAACGGGGTCGGTCATGCCTTTGGCCAGCACGAAGGTCCACATCTGGCGATGCGGCAGGAGACGCAGGAACGGAATTTTTGTGGGCGGTTCCTGAGGATCGCTCTTAATGTAAGCGAGTTCGGCAGGCGAAACGCGCGGATGATCTTCGGGCTTCCGATAAATCGCCAGCCAAAACCCGATCCAGACGAATCCGATGCCGCCGGTGAGAATGAACGCCCAGTGCCAACTTAAATTCGTCATGATCCACGCCACGAAAAACGGCGCGGTAAAGGCGCCGACGTTCGTTCCGGCGTTAAAAATCCCGGTAGCGAACGAGCGCTCTTTCTTCGGAAACCATTCGGCGACAGTCTTGATGCTGGCCGGAAAAACGCCCGCTTCACCGAAGCCGAGCGCCGAGCGGGCCACGAAAAATCCCGCGAGATTGCCGGCCAAGGCGTGCGCCATCGACGCGAGACTCCAGAACGCCATCGAGGCTGCGTATCCGATCCGCGTTCCGAAACGGTCGATGAATCGGCCGACGAGGACGAATCCCGCGGCGTACGCGAATTGAAAAACCGACACTAGATTCGCGTAGTCTTTTTCGTTCCAGTGCATGTCCGCCTGAAGGTGGTCCTTGAGCAAGCCCAAGACCTGGCGGTCCATGTAGTTTTTGGTGACGCCGAAAAAGAGCAGGGCGCAAATCACCCAGCGATAGCGTCCGATGCCCGCGGACGAATCTTCCATTTTCTCGGTTGAAGTTAAGTTTGACGTAGCCATTCTAGGTCTGGCGGAGCCAGGCGTGATCGGGATCGTCGGCCCACGCACCGTACTTGCGCGCCTCGCCGGCCAACGCCCATACGTAGCTTACCTGATATCCAGGCGCCGCGACCACCGTATGATATCCGCGCGGGATCAACACCGTGTCACCGTCGCGGATCAGCATGGTTTCGTCGAACGCGTTGGGAACATCGGGTTTCGTGTAGAGGCGCATGAACCCGAAGCCTTGCTTGGGATGAACCTGGAAGTAGTAAATCTCTTCCATCGGAACTTCGGCCGGCGGACTGAATTGATCGTGCTTGTGCGGCGGGGCCGACGACCAATTGCCCGGAGGATTCAGCGTTTCGCCGACGAGCAATCGCTGCGCGGCCACGTTTTCGCCGATGGAACTGTAGACGTTGCGGAACCAATTGTTTTTTCCCACGCGGTTGTTCACCGACTGTCCCTTGGGAATCACCACCGCCGCTTGCTTCACGCCCGCGGCGGGTGCGGTGAACGACGTGATTACAGCGTTGCGCGATTCTATTTTGTACTCGGTGGCCGGCGGAAGGTAGAACATCACCGGGGCGTCGCTGAAAACGCCTTCGCGATTCTCGCCCTCCAGTTTTCCCGCGGGCGTGGTGACGGTGCATTCACCCGAAAGAACATCAAGCGCCACTTCGCGGTCGCCCGAGTTGGCGGAGTAAGAAGAAAACTTGGAGTCGAAGACGAGGCGATCGAAGCTGAGGAATTTCAGGTCGGCAATATGTTCGATGCCAGGAGTAAGAGGGGTCGATTTGATGTGTATGTTCATGATGGGGATGTTAGCAGGAAACGTTTCCGCGTCATTCTGTCATAGATGCGCGTTCGTGACAAGGGACGCGGGCGACGGTAATGGTTCAGTTGGAGTTTCGATCACAGGACTTGCGGAAATCGAACCCTTGCGCGTAGGTACGCTTTGTATCAGGGCACGGCTTCAGCCGTGCCGCCAGCAGGCCTTGTTCCTGGGGGCTTTAGCCCCTGCGGCTTTGCACTTGGCAAGATTGCGGATCAGCCGTTGTTTGCCGGGGGCTAAAGCCCACGATTTCCAAACATCTTGGGTTGGCACGGCTGAAGCCGTGCCCTGATACAAAGCGGCTGCGCGAACGATTGGCGCACAGTCGACACGGATCGAATTCAAATTGAGCCGCGACTGGGCGGCGACACCACTCGGGCGGCAGCTATTCATTGGACCGCTTTTTGAGATTGAAATGATCGCCCGCCGTCAGGAAATAGTACGAAAGCCCGTTGTGATCCTTGCCGTCGGTGATCGCCACTTTGCTTGGGCCGATCACTTGGAAGTGGTCGCCCTTCACGACGATCGCCGTTTTCTCATCAATGCCGATTCCCAGCACCTTCGGGTGCGCGTGGACCACTTCCGCCAAATCCTTTTCGCGGTGGCGCGCGATGATGTGTTGATCGACGGCGGTGTTCTTGAGGTACGCGAAGCCTTGCTCGTGTCCCGGCGACATCATTGCGGTGTTGCCTTCCACCGCGCCCCGCACCAAGTACGATCCTTGGATTGTCGCGCCCGCCGACGAACCGGCGATCACGCCGCCGCGTTTGAGTACGTTGCGCAATTCCTTCTCGGTGCGAGTGCCCAAACAGGAATCCGCCAGCCGCCACTGGCGTCCGCCGGGAATGTAGACGCCGCGCGCCTTCTTCAGCGGCTGGACGAACGCTTTCGAGTTGGCTTCCTCTTTCTTGCGCGTGTGCAGCAGCGTGACGTGCGTCATGCCGAAGCGTTTCTTGAAGTCGTCGACGTCCTTCTGGGTCGGCTCGGGATCGTTGGCTGTGGGGATCAGCACCACCGGCGCGTCAGGGCCTCCTGCCGCTGTTACAAAAGCCGCGATCACGTCAGCGCCGAAAGCTCCTCCGCCGATCACGATACACGTGCCGTGCTTGGGTCCATGGGAGGTTTGCGCGAAACTCGCGGTGGCGCAGGCGAACGCTAGGAAAAGAACGAGACAAATGCGTTTCATGCCGCTTATTGTATGCGAGGGCGGGTGCTTACTGCCATCCACGCGGCACGGAGATCCAGCCGCGCGTCATGTAGTCGCTGAGCGTGATGCCGATCATGATGATCAGGAACAGAACGCCGGCCACCACGTAAACCTTCACCATGTGCCCCGAGTACTTCACGTGCATGAAGAAGAGGATCACCAGCGTCGCTTTGGTGATCGCGATGGCCAGTGCCACGGGAAGGTTTAGCCAATCCAAGTTCACATAGGCCACGCAGACTGTGGTCGCGGTCAGGACCATCAGCGCGGCGAAGACGGCGAAGTACACCTTCAGCGGGACAATGTGCTGAGAACCGTGCGATTTCTCGTGGTGGGTGGGTTCGCTCATGCAGCATGCCGTCCTATCAAATAGAGTAGCGGGAACAGGAAGATCCACACGATGTCGACGAAGTGCCAGTAGAGGCCGAACAACTCGATGTGCGGATGATACTCGGGCGAAAACTTGTTGTTCATCGACATGCGGATCAAAATCAGCAAGCCCACCATGCCGATGATCATGTGCAAGGCGTGCATGCCGGTCATGGCGAAATAGAAACAATAGAAAAGCATTTCTTGATGCGCCCACGGCCCTTCGGCCTCGAAAGTCGTGCCGGGGATCAAGTGATGCTCGAACTTGTCATGATATTCCTTGGCTTTGATGCCGAGGAACACCAGGCCGAAGACGAGTGTCGCGATCAGGAACAGAATCAGAAGCTGTTTCTTGCCGGTCGCCGCCGAGCGAACCGCTAGCGCCATTGTCAAGCTGCTGAGGATTAACACGCCGGTGTTGATCGCGCCGAGTGCCACGTCCAAGTGATGTGACGCCAGACGCCACGCTTCGGGATAGCTGAAGCGGTAAATCGCATAACCGGTGAACAGCCCGCCGAAAAACATGATTTCGGTGAGCAGGAAAAGCCACATGCCCAGCCTCGCGGATTCCCGCTGCTGGTCCATGTCGACGAAATGGTGGCGCAGGCCGGGCGTGTGCGCGTGCGCGGCGGCGGCATGATCAGCCATTCTGCAGCTCTCCTTCATTGCGAAGCGCCGCCGCATCGCGGCGAGCCAAGGCCTCGAAATCGTAGGCCTCTTCCGTGACGACCGGAATCTCCTCGAAGTTTTCCGTCGGGGGCGGTGACGGCGTTCGCCACTCCAGACCCGTGGCGCCCCACGGATTCGGCGGCGCCGGCTTGCCGTAGCGCATCGACCAGATGAAATAAATCATCGGGATCAAGTAGCCGAGGCCCAGAATCGACGCGCCGGCGGTCGACATCACGTTCAACACCTGAAATTCCGCCGGATACGCGTGATAGCGGCGCGGCATGCCCAGGTATCCCAGCATGAATTGCGGGAAGAACGTCAGGTTGAAGCCGACAAAAATGATCACCGCCGCGAAGCGCGCCCAAATTTCCGGATACATGCGGCCGGTGATCTTCGGCCACCAGAAATGCATGCCGCCGAGGTATCCCATCACGGCGCCGCCGACCATGATGTAGTGAAAATGCGCGATCACGAAATACGTATCGTGCAGGTGCACGTCCACGGCGAGCGAGGCCAGCAGCAATCCCGTGACGCCGCCCATCGTGAACAGTCCGATGAAGCCGAAGCAGTACATCATCGGCGTGTCGTAGGAGATGGAGCCTCGATAGAACGTCGCGGTCCAGTTGAAAACTTTGATGGCCGACGGAATCGCGACCATGAAACTCAAAACGCTGAAGACCAGTCCCGCATAAATCGATTGCCCCGACACAAACAGGTGATGGCCCCACACCAGGAACGAAAGCATGGCGATCGCCACGCTCGAAAACGCCACGAGGTTGTAGCCGAAGATGCGCTTGCGTGAGAACGTCGCGACGAGCTCGGAGATCACACCCATCGCCGGCAAGATCATGATGTACACCGCCGGGTGCGAGTAAAACCAGAAGAAATGCTGGAACAGCACGGGATCGCCGCCGATGCGCGGATCGAAAATGCCCACGTGGAAGATGCGCTCGGCGGCCAACAGCAGCAAGGTGATCGCGATCACCGGCGTCCCCAGAATTTGGATCACGCTGGTGGCGTACATCGCCCACACGAAAAGCGGCAAGCGGAACCACGTGAGTCCCGGGCAGCGCATCTTGTGGATCGTGACGATGAAATTGAGTCCCGTGAGGATCGATGAGAAACCGGCGACAAACGCGCCGACGCCCATGATTACCACGTTGCCGTTCGAGTACGTGCTGGAGTACGGCGTATAGAAAGTCCACCCGGTGTCGACGCCGCCGAGCGCCGCCGCGCTCAACGCCATCACGCCGCCGATGATGTAGAGATACCAGCTCAGCAAATTCAGGCGCGGGAAGGCCAGATCCTTCGCGCCCACCATCATCGGTATGAGGAAATTCCCCAGCACCGCCGGGATCGAGGGAATCAGGAAGAAGAAGATCATCACCAGGCCGTGCATGGTGAAGAACTTGTTATACGTTTCCGCTTGCAGGAACGAGCCGTCGGGCGTGAGCAGGTTCATGCGGATCATCACCGCGAACGATCCGCCGATGAAAAAGAAAAACGTGATCGAGCCGAGATAGAGCAGCGCGATCCGCTTGTGATCCACGGTCAGCAACCAGGAACGGAGTCCATACGCGGCATTCAGGTAATGCTGGCGCCGGTCGTTCGGGGATGGGTTCGATGTGCTCATGGCTTTTTCCCCGCCGGGGGCGCTTTCATCTTCGGTGTCGCCTTGTCTTCCGAGGGATTTTCCACCACGTTCCCTTGATCCTTGGTCAACGACTTCACGTAGGCGATCAGTTGGAGGATTTGCTCCTCGGTCACTTGACCTTGGAACGTCGGCATCACCGGTTTGTATCCGGCCACGACTTTCGCCGCGGGATTCAAAATCGATTCGCGGATGTAGGCGTCGTCGGCCACGGCTTTGGTTCCATCTTCGAAGAGCACCGGTTTGCCGTAGATTCCCTGGAGTTGTGGTCCACGACCGCCGCCGCCCGGCACGTGACACGTGGCGCAACCGAGGCGCTGGAACAGGCGCTCACCGGACGACGCCATGTTGCCGCCACCTCCGCCCGAAAGCCAGTTTTCATAGTCGCGCGGCTGCATCACGTAGACCCATCCGATCATTTGGGAATGGTTCGTGCCGCAGTATTGCGTGCAGAACAAATGATATTGTCCCGGCTGATCGGCTTGGAACCACACAGTGGTGTACATGCCGGGCACCACATCTTTTTTCACGCGAAACGCCGGCACAAAAAAGCTGTGCACTACGTCCTCCGACGTCATCACCAGTTTCACGGGACGCCCCGCGGGCACGTGCAGCTCGTTGATCTCGCGTTGTCCCGCGGGATGCTGCAATTTCCACATCCACTGCTTGCCGACCACGTACACTTCCATCGCGCCTTCCGGCGGATTCGCGTTGCGGAAATACAAAATCGACGCCCACGCGAAAATAAACATGCAGATGATTCCGGGACCGATCGACCACGCTAGTTCCAGCGGCAGCGATCCGTGAATCGGCTTGGGCACTTCGCTTTCCACGCGACGGCGATAGCGCACCGAGAAGTAAAAGACCGAAGAAAAAATCACCGCCGAGAAGAAAATCGCCGTGGCCGAGAGGAAATAATAAAGATAGTCCACCTGCCGCGCGATGGAGGAGGCCTGCTCGGGTTGAATGGGAATTCCCTGGAACATGGCTACGCTAAGCTCCTCCGCTCATGCCAAACGCTCATCCCGATAAATCCGCCGACCAGCGCCAGCGTCAAGAGCGCGGCGAGGCGCATGATGTTCATGATCGCCACGCCGTACTTTCCCACCGTTGGATCGTAATGGAAGCAGTACAACAACACTTGATCCGCGAGGCCGCCGATCCTGCCGCTCGACGCGTCGATCAGTCCCAGGCGAATGTCGCGCGAGTCGTACTCGATTCCGTACAAGTAGCGCGAAATGCGACCTTCCGGGGTAAGGATGAGGATTCCGGAAGCATGCGCGAACTGTTCGCTTGATTGGTCCCAGTGATAATTGAATCCCGCGGCGCGCGTCAACGCGTGAATCGAAGGATCGTCGCCGGTGAGAAAGTGCCAGCCTTGCTGCGCGCTCGCCCGGCGATAGGAATTCAGATACATGCGCTTCTTCGATTCCGCCAGCGGCGCCTTTTCCCGGGGATCGAAACTCAGCGTCACGATTTCGAAATCGCTCGCGGGATTCAGTTTCAGCGGACGCAATCCGCGCACCAGCCCGTTGAGCTCCAAGCTGCAAAGCATCGGGCAATCGTAGTAGACGAACGACAAAATCACGGGACGCTTGCCGAAAAACTCTTTCAGTTGCACGCGCCGTCCTTCTTCGTCGGTGAAGAAGAGACTCAAGGGAATCTGCGTGTTCAGTTTCTGATCGATTCCCACGTCGCGCAGACCCGCGGGCAGTTGCGTGGGAATTACGCCGCTTGATTTTCCCGGCAGCGTGGGCAGCACCGATGGTTGGGCCCCGAGGGCGCCCGCGGCGAGACACATCGCGATGATGGAAGCTCGCGTCATGGTTTCACCGCTTTCGCGGGACCGCTTGCTTTGGCCGGGGTCTCCGGTTTGCCGGGCGGCAATCCGCGTTGCGCCAGAATGTCCATGGCGCGATCGATGGGGATGCGCACCACGCCCTTGTCGCGCTCCACCCAGCCGTAGCTCGAAAGCAACTGATGCTCCTGATCGCGAACATCCTTGAGATCGTTGGCCGGCGTGATTTGCAAGCGCGGTGACGGCGGTAGCGGACGCAACCCCGCGAGCGGCGATCCCCGCAGCGTGCCGGTGTCGTTGGTTTCATACGCCATTACGCGCCACATGATCGCCACCACCATCATGGCCAGCAGCGTCAAAACGCCCGTGCCGACTGCGAGCATCACGAGCGGGCGCACCTGGGCGTCACTGTGCTCGAAGCCTGCGGTGCGATCGGGCTCGCTGGATGGTGTCGGCTTGTGTTCGTCGTGACGCATCTAGAAAGACGGATCTCCTTGCGGGTTATACACCGGCATCATCGGGCGAACTTTCAACTGGCGCAGGAACATCCACAACCAAAGCCCGCCGATCGCGATCGGCGCGACCAAATCCATGGGACGCAGTGACGGCGCGCCGCCGGCTGCCGGCCGCACGGTCCAGTAGAGATCCAGCATGCGCATCAGAAACATGGCGGCTGCGAGCACGGCCAGGCTTTCCATCTTGCGCTTCACGTCGCGCGACAACAGAACGATGAACGGTACCGCGAAGTGGAACAGAACCAGGAAGGCGGCGATGGTTTGCCATCCTTGTCCCATGCGGTTGACGTACCAGGTGGTCTCTTCCGGCAAATTGCCCGACCAAATGATCAGAAATTGCGAGAACGACGTGTACGCCCACAGCATGGTGAACGCCAGCATCAAGTTTCCGAGATCGTGAAAATGCGCCGGTTGAAGAACCTTGTTCATCGGTTCGGCGAGCGCGAAGCGGCGCGCCACGAAGATCATGAAGGCGAGCGTCGTCAGCACCATGCCGACGATGTAGATTACGCCGTACATCGTCGAGGCCCAGTTCGCCTCGATCGACATCACCCAATCGACGATCGCAAACGTAACGGTGAAACCCAGCACGATGAGTCCCGGACCGCTCATGGCGAGTAAACGGCGCGCCGGCCGGGTGTCGTTGGTGTGATCCTGTTGCGCCGACCACCGCGTCAGCAGCCACGAGAGCGCGATCCAAACCAGGAAGTAGATCACCGCGCGCGCGATGAAGAACGGCGTGTTCAAGTACGGTTGCTTGTGTTTCAGCAACTCGTCAGCCGCGACTTTGGCCGGATCGGCCCACTGGTAAAGCTGTGTGGGATGGTAAAGCAGCGGCAGGAAGAGCGCGGCCATCAACGGCAGTGTCCGCGTGGAGGCCTCGAGCATGCGGCGAATCACGAATCCCCACTCGCCGCCGGTCAGGTGATACAGCATCAACAGCGCCGCCGATCCCAGCGGCAAACTCAGCCAGAACAGATACGCGATCAAGTATGATTGCGACAGATTCCCGCGCGTCAACGAAATCAGGCACAAAGCGAGGGCGATGCCGCCCACGGGCAGGGCGCGTTTTTCGATGCGTTCGGCGGCAGGAGGCAGGGTCATTACTTGCTCTCCTTCTGGGGTGCCTGCGACGCCGGCGGCACCGCGACGTGTCCCGCGGGCACGGACGCCGCGGCGGGCAGGCGATTCAATTTGTTGCGCTCGCCGGCCGGCACGTCGCTGACATTGGCGTGCTGGCTGTATTGCAGCGCGCGGATGTAGGCGGCGATCCGCCAGCGGTCCTCCGGGGTTACGCGATCGCTCACATCTTGCATCGCGCCGAAGCCGCGCGTCATCACGTCGTAGAAGTGTCCGAGCGGCGCGTCGATCAAGCGTTGAATGTGATACGACGGCGGATGACGGAATCCGCGCTGCGCCACCAAGCCGTTGCCGTAGCCGGTGCGATCATGGCACGGCGCGCAGTTGATGTTGAAGCGCTCTTGACCGCGCGCGAGATCGGCGCGCGTGATCGGGAAGGGCGGGGAATCGATCAACAGGCCGTTCGACATTCCGGTGTAGAGCTTGGCGTCGCTGCGCAACTCGCCGCGCGGCACCGTGCCCGGCACCAGCGGACGCGCCGAGCGGCGATCGCCGAAAAAATCCGACGCGCGCAACGGATTATAGCGTGGTTGCGTGGCCATGTCCTGCGTGCAACCGGCGAGCAACAACGCAGCAGCGCCAAGCGCAAGCGCAGCGAAGCTTCGCGCGAATGTGGCGGCGGTCCTCAAACCATGACCTCCGTCACTTCGCAGGCATGAAATTCTTCCATCTCCAGAAACTTGCGCGTGTCATCGCGGTTGAATTTCGGGTCGCGCGCCTCGATGCAGAGGAAAAAGCGGTCGCGCGAGGCACGTTCGAAGCGGTCGACGTTGAAGACCGGATGATATGGGTGCGGAAGTCCGTTGAGCGCCAGCATTCCGAAGACCGCCGAGAGCGCCGCAAACAACACCGTGCATTCGAACGTCACGGGAATGAACGACGGCCAACTGTTCATCGGCTTCCCGCCGATGATCACCGGATAATTCACCACCGAAACCCAGTATTGAAACGCGAATCCCACGAAGCAGCCGGTGAGACCGCCGATCAGCACCACTAGCGGCAGATACGTCTTGCGGAAACCCACGGCTTCGGCGAGTCCATGAATCGGCAGCGGCGAGTACGCGTCCATGCGGCGATATCCGGCGGCGTACGCGGTTTTCGCGGCGTGTAGAATGTGGTCGGGATTCTCGAATTCGGCCATCAATCCGTACAGAGGAAGATCCATTTAGTGGTGTCCTCCTTCCTTGTCCGTAGGCGACGACACCATGCCGCGCATTTCAGCGATCGAGATCACCGGCAGCAATCGCACGAACAAGAACAGCAGCGTGAGGAAAAGCCCGATCGATCCCAGGAACGTCATCACGTCCCATTTGGTGGGATAGTACATGCCCCACGACGACGGCAGGAAATCGCGATGCAAGCTCGTGACCACGATGATGAAGCGTTCCAGCCACATGCCCACGTTGATCACCAGCGACAAAACCCACAGGAACACCGCGTTCGCGCGCACGCGGCTCGACCACAGCAGCTGTGGGATCACGATGTTGCACGCGATCAGCGCCCAGTATCCCGGCGCGTACGGTCCGCGCATGCGGTTCAGCACCATGTACATGTCGTAGGGATGGCCGCCATACCACGCCATGAAAATTTCCATCATGTATCCGTACGCGACCACGAGTCCCGTGGCGAGCATGACTTTCGCCATGGCGTCGAGGTGCCGATCGGTGATGAAATCCTGCAAGCCGTAGATCGCGCGAATGGGAATGGTGAGCGTCAAGACCATCGCGAAGCCGGAGTAAATCGCGCCGGCCACAAAGTACGGTGGAAAAATCGTAGTGTGCCATCCGGGCACGATGCCCACCGCGAAGTCGAAGCTGACCACCGTGTGCACCGAGACCACCAGCGGCGTGGCCAGTCCCGCCAGCAGCAAGTACGCCGTTTCGTAGCGATACCAATGTTTCGCCGATCCGCGCCAGCCCATCGCGAAAATGCCGTACATCGTTTTCGCGAACTTCACCTTGGCGCGATCGCGCAGTGTGGCCAGGTCGGGAATGAGCCCCACGAACCAGAAGAGCAGTGAGACCGTCGCGTAGGTCGACACGGCGAAAACGTCCCAGATGAGCGGGCTGCGGAACTGTGGCCAGATGCGCATCGTGTTCGGCAGCGGCAGCAGCCAATACCCGAACCATTGACGGCCCACGTGCAGCAGCGGATACAAACCGGCGCAGGACACCGCGAACAGCGTCATCGCTTCGGCGAATCGATTGATCGACGTGCGCCATTCTTGGCGCACCAACAAAAGGATGGCGGAAATCAGCGTACCGGCGTGACCGATACCGATCCACCAGACGAAGTTAATGATCGCCCAGCCCCAGTATACCGGCGCGTTGATGCCCCAAATCCCGACGCCTTTGTAGAGCAGGTACCCGACGGCCACGAGCAAAAGTTGCATCAGCGCGAAGGAGAACAGGAATCCCAACACCCATCCTTTGCTGGTGCGTCGCGCCAGCGCAATCGCCGCGATCTTGTCGGTGACCGTGGCATAGGTGTGCTCTCCGCCGATGAACGGATTTTCACCTTCGCTCGCGGGGACGGGTTTGTGTTCGTCGCTCAACGTTTCTCCAACTACGCTTTTTCCAGTTCCGGATTCGGATTCCGCAGCCGCGCCAGGTACGTGGTGCGCGGACGCGTTTGCAAGTCGGCCAGCAATCCATAATTCAGCGGACTCTTCCGCAACTGCGACACGCCGCTCTTGGGATCGTGAATGTCGCCGAACGTGATGGCCTGCGCGGGACAAACCTGCTGGCAGGCGGTTTGAATTTCACCGTCGCGCACCGTGCGATCCTGTTTTTCCGCCGTGATCTTGGCTTCTTGAATGCGCTGCACGCAGTAGGTGCATTTTTCCATCACGCCGCGGCTGCGCGTTGTGACATTGGGATTGCGCATCAGCGCGAGACTCGGCGTGTCCCAATCCTGATACGCCAGGAAATTAAATCGCCGCACCTTGTAGGGACAATTGTTGGCGCAGTAGCGCGTCCCCACGCAGCGATTGTAGACCATGGCGTTCAAGCCTTCTTCGGTGTGCGACGTCGCGCCCACGGGGCACACCACTTCGCACGGGGCATTCTCGCATTGCTGGCACATCACCGGCTGGAAATGCGCGTCGGGATTCTCGATGTCGCCTTCGTAGTAGCGATCGATGCGAATCCATTGCATTTCGCGGCCATTGGCCACTTGATCCTTGCCGACGACCGGGATGTTGTTTTCCGACTGGCACGCAATGACGCACGCGTTGCATCCGACGCAGGAGCTCAGGTCGACGGCCATGCCCCAGTTGTAACCGTCGTGCTTGAATTCGGGATAGAGCGAAAGCGAGCGCGGCGGATCTTCGCCCATCTTGGCGGCGAATTCGTGGTCCTTTGCAAATTCCTCGGCGGTCCCGACGCGCACCGGATTGCGCCCGACCATGCTGTCGATTTTCGTGCCTGACGGGGTTGACTCGAGCGTGTGGTGCGAATGCGTCGCGGAGAGCGGATAGGTTTCGTCGAGCGAGGTAAAGGTGAGATCGGTCTCGAACCACGGCGAGGACGACGAGCGCAATTCATAGGCGTTGAATCCCACGCCCGTGCCGACGCGTCCCGCGCGCCAGCGCCCATAGCCCAGTGTCACGGTGATCGATCCCGCCGCTTGGCCCGGCGTTACCCACACGGGCGCGGTCGCGGTGCGGCCGTTCACCACAAGTTTGATCCGGCTGCCGTTCGTGAGTTTGGCCGCTTCGGCATCGGCGGGCGACACTTGCGCGACGGCGTCCCATACGACGCGGGTCATCGATTTCGGCAGTTCTTGCAGCCAGCCGTTGTTGGCCCAGCGCCCGTCGCCGATGGTCGAGTCGGCGCGGAAGACGAGTTCGAGTTTCGTCGCAGCGCGGCTTACGTCCGACGCCGGCAGTGGCTTGATGCCGGGCGTTTTCGCGGCCGCCGCGGTATTGGGAATCACGCCGTCGTGCAGGGCCTTTCTCCAGGCGGATTCGAAATCGCCCGATAGCTTTGGTTTCCAATACTCGCGCACGATGTCGTAACCCGAGCGTCCCGGCTTGCCGAGAAGCCCCGACAGGATTTCGATCGCGGACTTGCTGTCGTACAACGGCGCGATCAGCGGCTGCGCCAGCGACGCCGTGCCGTCGAACGCCCGCCCGTCGCCCCACGCTTCGAGATAGTGCGACAGCGGCAAATGCCAGTGGGCCCACTCCGCCGTTTCGTCTTGATACATACCGACGTGTACGATTTGCCTGGCTTTGCCGAAATTGTTGCGGAAATCGAGATCGCCCGGCGCCGAGTAGCGCGGATTCGCGCCGATCACGAAGAGGTAATCGACCGTGCCTGCTTTGAGCGCGTCATTCAACGTGTCCAGGGATTCTCCGGCGGGTTTCCCTGACGTCGCGGGAAGGCCTTCGACTTGCGCGATGTAGCGCACGGTTTTTCCGGCGTTGCCGAGCGCCTGATTCATCTGATGCGCCAGAGCGTGAACCATCGGCGGCTGCTCGTCGCCGGCGAGAACCAAGCACGCACCGGAGTTTTTCTTGAGGTCACGCGCCGCGGCTTCGATCCACTTTTGATTCTTGTCGGCCGGCACCGGCTTGCCTTCGATGCCCGCGGCGAGTCCCCGCGCGAATGCTTCCATTTCCGAGGCCCGCACCGGTAAGCGATGATCGGCGCACGCGCCCGTGGAGGTCGGCGTGGTTTCGGCGACGTACAGCCGCGTCATCGCCGGCTCTTTTTTGTTTTCGTCGATGGCCGCCGCGGCTTCGCGGCGTCGCGCGGCGTATTGACGGGCGTACACCACCGACCCCGCGCCAGCCGTGAGGAAATCCGCGCCGAGCGAGACAATCACCGCCGCTTTCTGGAAATCGTAAATCGGGCTGACCGCTTCGCCGAACGCCAGTTGGGCCCCGGCGCGGGCATTCTCGCGCCCCGCGGGGTCGAAAACGTGCCAGCGCATTTGCGGCCACTGCGCTTGCAATTTCGTAAATTGGTCGACCAGCGTGGGCGACGCGAACGATTCGGTGAGAATGTGCAGGCCTTGGCCTTTCTTCGCCGTGATCGTATCTTTCTGCTCGTTGAACCACGCCTGAAACGCTTCCCAACCGCTGATGTTGCCGAGATGTAGGACGGTTTGCGAGCGATCGGGATCGTACATTTGCAGAATCGACGCTTGCGTGAACACGTCGGTCGAGCCCAGACTCGCGGGATGCTCGGGATTGCCTTCGATTTTCGTCGGCCGCCCCATGTGGCTTTCCACCAACACGCCGGTGGCGAATCCGCCTTGCTCGAAACTCGAGGCGAAGAAGAGCGGCTTGCCCGGGATCATGTACTCGGGCGGCGTGACGTAAGGAACGATTTTGTCGGGCGGATTCGAACATCCGGTGAGTCCCGCCATCGCCAGCGACGCGCCCATCAGCGAAATCATTTGGCGGCGATTCACGGGACCGGCCAAGCCCAACGCCTCGGCCTGCTCGGAGTGCTGCGGAAACTCGTGCTCGAGAAACGCCTGAAACTCCGGCGTGCCGGCAAGTTCTTCGAGACTCCGCCAGTATTGCCGGCCGTTTCCAGCAGCCCGCTGCCGGATTTGTACGAGATCGAGTTTTGTATGCCCGCTCATGTTATCTGTGGCAAGTGGCGCACGCCGTCAAACTCTGCACCTTGTACTCTTCCATCAGGACCGCGCCCAACGCGGCTTGCCTCGTATAACTCTCGCCGCGATGCACCACCGGCGCGCTCGCCGACGGTTGCTCGTACGCCATGTTGAAAATCTCGGAACGCGGACGCAGGTTTTCTTCCGGATGTTGATGGCAGCCGATGCACCACTCCATCAACAGCGTGTTTTGCTTGCGCGTCAAGGGCATTTGATCGATGCGTCCGTGACACGTGGCGCAGCCGACGCCCTTGGTGATGTGAATACTGTGATCGAAATAGACGAAATCCGCGACTTTATGCACGCGATTCCATTCGATCGACTTGTCGCTGCGGAAACTGGCGCGCACCGGCTCTAGCGTGGGTGAATCGGCCCAAATCTGCGCGTGGCAGCTCATGCACGTTTTGGTCGGCGGGATTCCCGCGAACGACGAAGTTTCTACCGAGGTATGGCAATAGCGGCAATCGATGCCCAGGCCGCCGGCGTGATGTTTGTGGCTGAAGGGGATGGGCTGTTCGCGCGCGACGTAAATTTGAGTGTAGAATCCCGAGCGAATCACCAGGGACGCGATTCCTCCCAAACCGGCGAGGAAGAACACCGCTCCAAAAATACTCAGCTTGGAGAGAGTATTCGTGCTGCGATGGAAGATCTGAGCCATACCCCGTCTGACCCGAGCCCCTTAGGAAAATGAAGTCTCAGTATACTCGCGACCCGGACGCAAGGGAAAAAAAGAATCGACAAAATTCGTTATGGGACGGTGCAGGTTTCGGCCTCAGCCTTTGAACGCGCCGAAGGCCGCGTAGACGCTGTTCTTGTGGAGGATTTCGACGCCGCTGAAACCGGCGGCGCGCAATAGGTCCAGTTGGAACAGCAGGGGACGCGGCGAATCTTCCTTCGCGATGTAGGCGAAGACGTGGTCGCGGTACGCTTCGTCCTTCGCGCGCGCGAGATAGTCGCCATAGCGATCCCACATGAGAGCATGAATGCGCGGATCGGAGTGCTCGACGAGATCCGATATCCATAGCGATCCGCCGGGGCGGAGCGCGCGGTAGAATTTCGCGAATACGCCCTGCCACTCGCTTGCCTCACGCAAGTGATGCAGCACGGCGGCGGCGACAATCACGTCGCATGTCGATTCGCCGAGGTCGATGTCGCGGATATCGCCTTGGATCGCGCGGACGCGACTTTTTGTTGCGGGTACCAGCCGCTCCAGCGCGCGATCCAGCATGGGCCGGCTCAAGTCGATGAGCGTGACGTCCATGCCCGGCAATCGTTCGAGCAATTTCAGGGAATAATTTCCCGCGCCGCATCCCACGTCGACGAACGCCGTCGCGTGCGGCGTAACGCGCGCCGCCGCCGCGGCGATGAGCTCAAGCGCCAGCGGTGCGTCGATGGTTGCGGATTGTCCGGTCTCTAAGTTGGAGAAGCGTTCGACGTCGCGATCGAAGCGCTCACGGATTTCCTCGACGGTGGATTTTGGGTGCGTGGACATATTTACTCGCCGGCTGCCGCGAGTACCTGTTTTTCCAGAGGCGCGTCGATGAAGAATTGGGCGATCGTTCTGAGGGATTCAAGTTCCGGCTTGACCAAAGGAATCTCGCCACGTTGCTTTGCGGCCAACAGGATTCCCAGGACGCCTATTACGTTAAGGCCATTGCGCACCGCACACTTGCGCCCATCTGTCTCATCTAGCAAGAGCCATTCGGCGCGCATCTCGAGAGTGCTGGCGGGTGCAGCTCGCTTCTTGAGCCATCCTTCCGCGTAGGCTTGTTCAATGGCGGCGCGCGCAGCCGGGCGCGGAAGCCGTTGCAACTCTTTCGCTACGGCGTATGGAATCCAAACGTGCTCAAACCGGCTTCGCAGAAGATCAAGGCGGCCAATTGTGGACAAGTGGGAAATCGGCGACGTGTTACTGACGACGGGCATACGCAAGGTCGAGCGCCAGATCCTCTTCGGTGTAATGACGTGGAATGCCGCGCTGACCCACCAGCTCGCCGAAACTGAACTTGTCCATTTCTGCTAGCTCAGCGCATCTTCCCAACGAAAGGATCTTTTGTGTGTACAGCGATACTGCCACTTCCCTACGTATCTGTTTGCGCAACTCCGGCTCCGGGAGATGCGACTCCTGCACCGCGGCATCCGGAATCTCTAGAGTGATGTCCATGGTCCAAAGGATACCACTTCAGCGGAACTTGCTACATTCCCACCGCAACCGGCAGGGCGGCCGTCTCGCTCACTTCTTCCCACAGCGTGCGATCGCGCATCAAGCGATTCACGAGCGCCACATGCATGTAGTGACCGGCGCGCTCCGCCACCACGCGTCCTTGGATCGGCAGGCCGAACAGCGCGAGATCCCCGATCAGGTCGAGCAGCTTGTGACGGCAAAACTCGTCGGGGAAGCGCAATCCGCCTTCGTTCATCAATCCTTTGTCGTCGAGCACCAGCGCGTTTTCGAGCGATCCGCCTCGGATCAAGCCCATGTTGCGAAGCGCGTCGAAGTCGCGCGTGAACCCGAAGGTGCGCGCCGGCGCAATCTCGCGGGCGTAGCGTTCCGGCGTCAGTTGAAGCGAGTAAGTCTGCCGGCCGATCAGCGGATGTGGGAAATCGATCGAGCAACTGATATGCGTTCCCGCATCCCCTTCGTTAGGGGGATACACACCGATGCGCTTTGACCCCTCGACCACTTCCACCGGCTCCAGGATCCGCGCCCACGACCGGCTGGCCCGCTGCCGCCGCAATCCCACCTGGCGCAACATCTCTATATAAGGTTGCGAGCTGCCGTCGAGAATCGGCAATTCCAGGGCGTCCAACTCCACGTAGGCGTTATCCACGCCCGTGCTGACCAATCCCGAGAGCAAGTGCTCGGTGGTCGAGATCAAAACGCCTTGTTTCATCAAGCTGGTGGCGTAACTGACTCGGGCCACGTGCCGCCAACAGGCCTCAATTTCGAAGTTGTCGAGATCGGTGCGCCGGAAGACGATCCCCACGCCGCTGGGCGCCGGCAGAATTCGCATCCGCACGGGTACAGCGCTGTGAAGGCCAATGCCTTTGAACTCAATGGCATCGGCAATAGTTTGTTGGCACGTCTGTTGATATGCCATCTAGGCCTGTAAACCCTGAGTATACATAAAGTTGCGGAGAATTATTGTGGTATTATCGACACACTTGTGTGTCTAGATGGCCAATCGGTTAGGCCATTCGATATCGGTAGTTTTACAGGTCCGCGAAGGTCGCGTTAGCGATCGACCCGCACTTGCAATGTGGACGGAACAAAGGAATAATGCTAGCCGTCTTGCACATATAAGGAGGCTTCCCTATGCGCTCTTCATACGCTTTGCTTGCATGCATGGCTCTTCTGCTGGCCGGTTGCGAAACGGTTCCAACCGGGCCGACGCAGCAGGAGTCCAAGTTTGTGGAGAAGGACAATTCCGAGAAGCTGCATACGCGCGTGGAAATGGGCGCGGGCAAACTGAACATCCGCGGTGGAGCATCGAAGTGGCTCCAAGGCGACTTCAAATACAACGTCCCGGATTGGAAGCCGGATGTCCACTACTCGTCGACCTCGGGAACCGGCGATTTGACCATTCAGCAGAGCAACACGAAGAACGCGACCAACGCTGTAAACGAGTGGGATCTGCAACTCAACAACAGTCCGCTGACCGATCTCACGGTGCACTTCGGCGCGGGCGAGGCCAACCTGAACCTGGGATCGCTGGCGCTGCGCAACATCGACTTGGAAATGGGCGCCGGCCAACTGAAACTGGACCTTCGCGGCCAGCCCACGCATAGCTTCGACGTGCGCGTGCGCGGCGGCGCGGGCGAAGCGACGATCTACGTGCCGTCGAGCGCCGGCATTTCCGCCAAAGCCACCGGCGGTCTCGGCGACATTTCAATGAAGGGCTTGCAGAAAGACGGCGACCGTTGGGTCAACGACGCGAACGGCAAGGCCAAGGTGCAAATCAACCTGGATATCGAGGGCGGCGTTGGTTCGATTCGCGTGATCGCGGAATAGCGCGACTTCGCCGGGCGAGTTCATCAGGAAAGTCCCGCCGTGATATCTTTCATGCTTGCATCGAGTACGTCGGGCCATGGCGAAAAAGCGAGTCCTCATAGCACACCCCAAAGTCACCGCCGCGGGTGGCGGAAACGCTGTCGCCGCGTGGACCTTGCAAGCGCTCCGCGACGATTTCGAAGTGGCGCTTGCTACGCTCCAGCCAATCGATTGCCAGGCGCTCAATCGTAGTTGGGGCACCTCGCTGCGTCCCGGCGACATCGACGTGCGCGTCGCGCCGCCGCATTATCAAACGCTGCTCGGGAATTTTCCCACCGCGGGGGCGCTGCTAAGCACTTCCCTCACGATGCGTTTGGCCCGGAACATTGACGCCCGCGAGAAATTCGACGTGGTGATGAGCACGCAGAACGAGGCCGACTTCGGGCGCCGCGGAATCCAGTATGTTCATCATCCGTGGCTTTACTTGCCGCGTCCCAAAGATGAGATGAGCTGGTTTCACTACATACCGGGCATCTTGTGGGCTTACCGGCGCATTTGCCAAGCGATTTCGATGGGAACGAACGCCGGTTTGGCGAGAAACCTGTCGCTGGCCAATTCCTCCTTCATCGCCGGCCGCATTCGCAGCGTTCACCACACCGGCTCGGTGATCGTGTTTCCTCCGGTCACCACCGGTTTTCCGAATGTTCCCTGGGACGAGCGGCGGAGCGCCGCCGTCGGCGTGGGAAGAATCCATAGCTGCAAGCGATGGGACATGGCTGTCGCCATCGTCGAAGAAGTGCGGCGGCGCGGCCACGACTTCGGACTGACGTTGATTGGCCATCCCGACCCCGACGAGCCCGAGTACTTGCAGCAGATCAAGGTTTTGGCGGCGGATCGCCCGTGGTTTCGTTTGCGCCTCGACCTGAGCCGCGACGAACTCGCCGCGGAAGTCGCGAGTCATCGCTATGGAATCCACGCGATGCGCGAAGAGCATTTCGGAATCGGGCCGGCGGAGATCCTGTGCGCGGGATGCGTTTTGTTTGCGCATAACTCCGGCGGGCCCATCGAAATTGTCGGCGGCGAGCCGCGCGTGCTCTTCGACGATGTCAACGATGCGGCCGCAAAAATCTCGCGCGTTTTGTCGGATCGCGGTCTGGAAAGCGAATTGCGCGAAAAAGCCGCCGGCCAATCGCACCTCTTCAGCACCGAGGCGTTTTGCCGTGCATTGCGGGAAATCGTCACGGACTTTGTCGCCGAAGAGCACACCGCAACCCCCAATCGATGACCTTATCTTCGCGACGCCGTCATCCGCGGCCTGCCACGGGAAGACGACAAAATGGATGTGCTCTTTTTGCCGCCGACGCTAAAGGCCGTGTGAAAAGTTTCACTCTGCGATCATGTATAGTTGAGATAGAGGTATTGCAATGAGCACTTGGCAAATCGAAGATGCTAGCCAACGACTGGACGAAGTCGTGGCTGCGAGCATTGAGGAAGGTCCTCAGACTCTGAGCGCCGGGGCCAAGGAAATCGCGGTGCTGCTTGGTATCCAGGAATGGCGCCGCCTCAAATCTTCATCGAACAGCCCGGTTGCCGAACCTGAGCCCAAGTACAGGAATGTCACCGACTGGCTGCTTGCGCCGGAACCGAGGTTTGACCTTGAGGATCTTCTTCAATCTCCCACTCGTCCGCAAGTAGCCTCCAGGCCGGTGAGGTTCGACGATTGAACGGGTACTTGCTCGACACCAACATAGTGTCGGAAGTTCGGAAACCCAAACCGAACCGGGCCGTGGTCGAGTGGCTGCAACGCGCCGATGCCAACTCGATCCACATTTCTGTTGTGACGTTAGGCGAACTTCAACAGGGAGTCGAAATTACTCGAACGCAAGATGTCGCCAAAGCTAGTGAGATCGAAAAGTGGATTGATGGTTTAGCTGCGACTATGCAAATCCTGCCGCTCGATGGTTCTTGCCTTCGGGAATGGGCACGATTGATGATCGGAAAGCCCGCTACGCTAAGCAACGATTGTTTGATCGCAGCGACCGCTCGCGTCCACAATCTGACGGTTGTGACGCGCAATACTCGAGATTTCGAACTCTTCGGTGTGGCGCTGATCAATCCGTTTGAGCCGCCCGTTTGACGGGATCCGAACTCAAATCCTTCTCGTTTGAGTTGTGCTTTAATGGTTTTCCATGAAGCCATCGCTCCTGCTCACCGATCTCGGCGGCGTGCTCCTGACCAACGGTTGGGACCGCAACACGCGCCGCGCCCTCGCCGAACACTTTTGCATCCCCGTGCCGGTGATGGAGGAATGCCATCGCCTCACCTACGACACCTACGAGGCGGGCAAGACCGACATCTGGACCTATCTCGATCGCGTGGTTTTCTTCGAGCCGCGTCCTTACACGCCGCAGGAAGTTTTCGAGTTCATCCTCGAACAGGCCAGCCCGATTCCGGAAATGATCGCGCTGGTGAAAGAACTAAAAGCCCGCCACGGATTCAAGATCGGCGTGGTGAGCAACGAGGGTCGCGAGATCGCCGAAGATCGCGTGCGGCGTTTCGCGCTCGGCGAGTTCATCGACTTTTTCGTGATTTCCGGATTCGTCGGCATGCGCAAGCCCGATCTCGGCATCTGGAAGCTCGCGCTCGACATCGCGCAAGTGGCGCCCGGCGAAGCCGCGTACCTCGAAGATCGCCGCATGTTCGCCGATGTGGCCGCGACCCTGGGATTGCGCTCTGTATGGCATCGCGATGCAGCGCACACCCGTGAGGCGCTGGCGGCTCTCGGGTGGGACTGATAAAATCGGTCTTCTATGAGTATGCGAGAAGCCGTGATTGTCGATAGTCTTCGTACAGGTTTAGCCAAATCGTTTCGCGGATCGTTGAATCGCACGCGTCCCGACGATCAAATGGCGCATTGCATTCGCACCGTCCTCGATCGCCATCCGGAATTGCCGCCACAAGAAGTGGAAGACGTGATCGTCGGCTGCGGACAGCCGCACGGCACGCAAGGGACCAACGTGGCGCGCATCGCCACGCTGCTCGCGGGGCTTCCGGTGACCACTGCCGCGGTCACCGTGAATCGCTTTTGCTCCTCGGGATTGCAATCGATCGCCATGGCCGCGCATCAAATCGCCGAAGGCGCGAATGCGGCGATCGGCGGCGGCGTGGAGAGCATCACCATGACGCCGCGTGACAATCATCCGAATCCCAAATTGCAGGAACATTTCCCGGGCGTCTACATGGTGATGGGCGACACCGCCGAAGTTGTCGCCAAGCGATACAAAGTGAGTCGCGAGTCGCAAGACGAGTATTCGCTGGAGAGCCAAAAGCGCACCGCCCGCGCGCAGCAGGAGAATTTCTTCAAAGACGAAATCGCGCCGATGAAAGTCACTCGCGCCGTGCTCAACAAAGAAGGCAACGTGGAGCGCGAGGAAGAGGCGGTGCTCGATCGCGACGAATGCAATCGCCCGGACACCACCATCGAGGGTCTCGCCAAGCTGAAGCCACACTTCGATCAAACCAGCGGCCAAGGATCGGTGACCGCCGGCAATTCCTCGCAGCTCTCCGACGGCGCTTCGGCGACGCTGGTGATGTCGCGGCTGCGCGCCGACGAGTTGGGGATCAAGTACAAATTGATTTTCCGCGGATTCGCCATCGCCGGCTGCGAGCCGGATGAAATGGGCATCGGTCCGGTGTTCGCAGTGCCGAAATTGCTGAAGCGCCATGGTCTGAGAGTGGACGACATCGACTTGTGGGAGCTGAACGAAGCGTTCGCCGTGCAAGTGATCTATTGCCGCGATCGCTTAGGGATCGATCCGGCGAAGTTGAACGTGAACGGCGGATCGGTGGCGATCGGTCATCCGTTCGGCATGACGGGATCGCGCTTGGTCGGCACCCTTGCCAACGAAATGCGGCGGCGCAAGGCGAAATTGGGCGTCGTGACCATGTGCATCGGCGGCGGCCAAGGGGCGGCAGGCTTGTTCGAGGCCTGCACGTAGTTCCGTAAGTTCAGTAGTCGGGAGGCGTGACATGAATCTTGCGAGCATCCGCGCGGTTTTCACCTGCGCTCTACTGGCTTGTACTCTGGCGGGCGCGCAAGCGCCGAAAAACGTGTCGCCGGCGGGCGGTGTGAACCCTACCAACATTCCTACATCCACCGGCGGCGCCGCGCTCTCCGGAAAGTTCGTTTTGGACGACGGAACCGCGCCGCCCGATCGCGTGCGCGTGGAATTGGTTTGTAATTCCATGCCGCGTCCGCAAGGCTTCAGCGACGACAAAGGGAATTTCACCATTCAGTTGGGAATCTCCAATCTCGATCCGCTCTCCGACTTGACGTATGGCACGCCCAACTCGCGCGCGGCCGGGGGCGCCGGATCGATCACCGCGCCCAGCGACATGGACACGCTCCCGAAAGACCTCACGGGATGCGAACTGCGCGGCGCGCTGCCGGGATTTCGCTCGGGCGTCACGCCGCTCACCGCGCATCGCCGCCTCGATTCCTCCGACGTCGGCACGATCGTGCTGCATCGCTTGTCGAACGTGCAAGGTCTCACAGTGAGCGCAACAACGACGATGGCTCCGGAGGCGGCGCGCAAGTCGTACGAGAAGGGTCTCGACGCGCTGAAGAAACACAATCCCGACGACGCGGCCAAGGAATTCAGGAAAGCAGTGGACGCCTATCCGAGTTACGCGGCGGCGTGGTATCAACTCGGCCGCGTGAACGAAGCCAAGAGTCGCTGGAAGGATGCGGCCGATGCGTACCGGAAGTCGATTGCGGCGGATGGAAAGTATCTTTATCCATACGAGCGTTTGTATCTGGTCACCGCGCACGACGAGTTGTGGCCCGAGGTGCGCGACGTGACCGCGAAAACGATCGCGCTCGATCCCGTGGATTATCCCAACGCGTATTACTTCAGCGCGCTCGCGAATTTGAACTTGAACGACATGGATGCCGGCGAAAAGAGCGCGCGCGAAGCGGTGCGCTTGAGTCTCGCCACGAATCCGCGCGCCGGTTATGTGCTCGGCGTAATTCTCGCGCGCAAGGGAAACTTGCCCGAAGCGTTGCAGTTGATTCGCGGGTATCTGCAAGCCGTGCCGAATTCCGTGGAAGTCGACATGGTGAAGCAGCAAGTCGTGGCGCTTGAGAAAATGACCACCGGGAAATAATTTTAGCGTGCGCCTATGGATCCGTCCGCCGCCGCAAGATCGGGCGGTCGGGATCGTTGTCCGCCGGCGTACTCGAGTTGCGCGTGCTCGCTTGCTGCACGCGCGACGGATCGACGGTGAACGTTACCGGGGCGCCCAGCCGGAAGATCAATTGCGTTTCCGGACCCAAGCGTAAATCTTTTCCCTTGCTCGTCAGCACGTCGATGGCACCGGCTCCCGCACCCGCGCCCGCGCCGATCGCCGCGCCTTTTCCGCCGCCCGCCACCGCGCCGATGATCGCGCCCAGCGCGCCGAGTCCGCCGACCTTGGCGGCGTCCTTTTTGGCTTCCGATCCCGCATCCTTCTTCACTTGATCGGTGGTGATCGACTGGTCGCCCGCGACGGTCGTAATGTGATCGATGGTCAACGTGAGCGATGCGCCGCCGGAGACGCGGCCGGATTGTTTGTCTTCGACCAAGCGCCCTACAACGTTCGAGCCACGATTTGCGACGGTCATTCCATCGACAATCAGGTTTTCGTCAAGTGAAGCGCGGAACGTGTCGCCGGTGTGCATGCGGTTCGCGTCGATGCGATCGATCAGACGAACGCGGAACGACGTGCCTTCGGGAATCGTGACCGTTTTCGGCGGACCCGCCGGCACGGACGCCGGCACCACTGGATCGTGCGGCGTTTTCAACGGTGGCGGTGGCTCGGGGATCGGAGGCGGCGCCAATGCCGCGGTGATCGTTGATCCATCGTTGGCGTAGGAAGTTCCGCTCGGATCTTTCGCCGGAGTCACGGCAGGCGCCGGATCGACGGGCGCGGAGCGCGGTGGGAGATCCGCGAAACGATCGGGCCGGCTCGCGGCCGAGGTGTCTTGCTTCACCGGCGAGGGTTTGTCTCTTGCCGGCTGTTGACGCGCCTCTTTCATCGCGCGGTCGGCCGCTTGAATCGCGGAAATCGGCGGGGCGGGCGGCACGCCGTCAACCGGAGGTGCCGGTGCGGCGTTTGGATCGGCAGACGGCTTGGCTTCTGTCGCCGGCACGGCCGCCGCCGCGGGCGCTGCCGTGTCATTCTTCTGCTGATCCAACTTGCGATTAATCGAAAAAAGTAGTCCGGCGATCGCGACGACGCCTGCGACAAACACCACTTGCAGGATAGTTTTGAAATCGCGCATATAGATAAGTGGACGGGCTACGCCCGCCCAAAGTTACCGCCTATAATGAGGATGTGTCCCGTTGGAAGCCCCCGCGCGCCAAGAAAAAAGCCGAATCCACCGCCTCGAACAGCCGCCTTTTGGGTTGCGGGTTCATCATTCTCATGGGACTGCTCTTGCTCTTCTTCCTCTTTAGAGGACTGCTGAAATAGCCCGCGGGTTTACACTCGCCATCTGAAATCCCACGAACGCCGGCAGACCCACGCCCTTGATTCCGTGCGCGCTGACAACCGGATCGCCGTAGAAATGCGCGGCCACGGTGTTGGGATGCGAGCTTTGCCATGCTTGGCGCAGGATCTCCCGAGAGTAATCGATTTCTTCCGCAGTGAGCGGAGCTAGCCCGCTCCAAAACGCCGCCAATTCGCCAAGCGTTCCGCGTGAACCGTACACGTTGACTGGGAGTCCGGCGGCTTGCGCCACGCCACAAACGCTCGCGAGTTCTTCAAGCGTCGCCGGCCACGCCGCGAGATCGCGCACCTTGCGATCAATCCACGACGACTCGCAAAACTCGTTCGCGATTCGCTCGCGTTCTATGAACGCACCCAGCGAAAGCGGCTGGACTGACGCGACATGCGCGTACATTCGCGCAATCACTTCAGGGAACGTCGCGATGTTGTGCTTGCTCGGCCAGATCGCCACGCGAATCTGTGCGCGATCGCCTTCCACTTGCGCGTACGCGCTGACACCCAAGTTGTGCATCATGAACGTGCGATTGGCGGCGTCGCCGGGAAGCAGGAACAGGTCCACGTCCATTTCCATCGGCCGCTTCTCCGCGCAACGATCCCACGCTTCTCGCGCGATTTTCGCCAAGTGGGCCTCGGCGTATTGCTCGAATTGCCAGACCGTCGCGGCCATGGATCGCGCGGGGTTGAAAAGTCCCCAAACTTGTTGCGCGGCGACCACGTCGTAGCCGTCTTGCAGCGCCGCCGACATCGCGGCGTATTCCGGCGCGTCATTCGCGCTCCACATCCGCGCCGCGACGCCCGAGGCGGGATCGAGAATCGCCCGCTGCGCCTTCGCAAACTTCTCCTTCGGCGACGCGGTTGAAAGGAACCACGGCGCCAGCTCCGCGATCAGGTCGTGAACAATCAGCCTCATTTCTTTGATGATATCGTAGTGCTCGCATGACCGCCAAACGCCGGCTTCTGGGGTTCGCCTGTCTTGTTGCGATATACATCATCACCCAGACGTTGATTCCGCGTCCCGCGATTGTGACGCCCGCGGGCTGGCGTCTTTTCGGAATTTTCGCCGCCACTATCGTCGGATTGATGCTGCAACCGTTGCCTGGCGGCGCGCTCGTTCTCACCGCCGTCACGCTGGCCGCCATGTTCGGAGGCCTGACCGTGGAACAAGCGCTGGCCGGTTGGGCGGATTCCAGCGTGTGGCTGGTGCTCGCTGCGTATCTCATCGCGCGCGCGCTCATCAAGACGGGACTTGCCCGCCGGATCGCGCTCGGATTCGTCCGCGCCTTCGGAAAAAGCTCGTTAGGCGTCGCGTACTCCTTGGCATTCAGCGACATGGTGCTGGCCGCGGCGATTCCCTCGAACGGCGCGCGATCGGGCGGCGTGATTCTGCCGATCATGCGATCGATCGCCGAGTTGTACGAATCGCATCCCGGAGAGACGGCCGCGCTACTCGGTACATTTTTGACGACGTCGGTTTACCAGAGCATCTGCGTCACGACGGCGATGTTTTTCACAGGACAAGCCAGCAATCCGCTGGCCGCCGCCATCGCCTTGAAGACATTTCACTACAACATCACTTGGACCAGTTGGCTGGTCGCCGGATCGCTGCCGGGATTGTGCTCGATCGCCGTGATTCCGTGGCTCGTGATGAAGCTTTCTCCGCCCAAAATTCGCCGCACGCCGGAAGCCGCGAGTTTTGCGTCGCGCGAACTCGCCGCGATGGGACCAATGCGCTGGCCGGAGTGGGCCACCACCGGCGTTTTCATCGCCGTCTGCTCGTTATGGATTACGTCGAAGTCCACGCATTTGGATATCGGATTGACCGCGCTGATGGGTGCGTGCGCTCTGCTGCTGGTCGGCGTGATCGATTGGGAGGATGTGAAGAACGAGCGCGCCGCCTGGGATCTTTTCGTCTGGTACGGCGGCTTGTTGCGACTCGGCAAGGCGCTTGGAGAAGCCAACGTCACCACCGCGTTTGCGCAAAACGTGGGCTCGCATTTCGGCGGCGCGGGATGGGTCGCACTCTTCGGCGGCGCGCTGCTCATCTACTTTTACGCGCACTATGGATTCGCCAGCATCACCGCGCACTTGCTCGCGATGTTCGCGCCGTTTGCCACCGTGCTATTAGCGAAGGGCGCGCCGATCGGGTTGGTGATGTATTCCTTCGCGATCTTCGCAAATTTCTCCGCGGGCCTCACGCACTACGGCACCACGCCGTCGCCGATGTTCTACGCCGCCGACTACGTTCCGTTCGGGAAGTGGTGGGGCATCGGACTCCTGATGTCGTTCGTAAACCTGCTGATCTGGACGACCGTGGGATTCGCCTGGTGGAAATTCCTCGGCATCTGGTAAACCCTGTAATGCGTGGCGGGCCTATCGGGCAACGTCAATGGTAGGCCCGCGCCACACCGTGTATTTGCCGAGACCCTTTTCAAAATAAAAGCGCAGGCGATAATTTCCCGGCGGCGCTTCGATGGCGGTTCCCGTTACTGGCGCGGGGCCAAAAACGGGCTTACCCAGTCCGTCCGACCACAGATCGAATTTCACCGCGACCGTTCCCGAAGGATTCGGCGCCGTGCGGAGATCGAGCACCGCGCCACGCCGGATCACGCGTGGCGCAGGCGTCGCAAGAAACGCTTCGACAATATCGAAATTCTGCGTCGCGCGAATCTCCGCGCCCTCCATGGCCGCGCCCACGCCCAAGTGGGTGTACTCCGCATTCAAAATATTGGCGCGATGTCCGGGGCTGTTCATCCAGTCGCCGACAATCTGCTCCGCCACGGCGTTGGCGTTGTATCCGCTGCCGGACCAAATGTTTTCGGCACCCTCACCGATCAGGATGCGATGCAAACGCGCCATGCGGTCGCCGGGACTCTCGCGATCGGGATTCGTATGGCTGAAAAAACCGCGCCGCAGCATATCTTCACTGTGTCCGCGCGCGATGGAGTCGAGCGCTTGATCGTTTCGCAGAGGAGGCAATCGATAACGCGCGCGCTCCTGATTGGTGAGCGCAAAGATGATCCGCTCCACTTCGGGCAAGGGTCGCGGTGGGGACGGCGGTGCGAGCGTGAGCCAAGCGCCCAACAAAAACAGCATAGCTTCACGTTAACGCCGCAAGATGCGTCGCGCAATAGTACCCGCGCATCATGCATGAAGTTGGAGTATCATGCAGGCAGAAGATGCCTACAAAGAGTCACATTCAGTATACAATCCGCGGGATTCCGCCGGAAGTGGACACCGCGCTGCGGCGCCGTGCACGCCAGCGTGGTGTGAGTTTGAATCAATTACTCGTTGAGGAATTGTCAGCGGCTGGAGGCGGCGCTCCGCGTCGCCGCCGCAACCTGAGCGAGCTTCCAGGCAAATGGCATGACGATCCAGAGTTTGAACGCGCTCTCGCCGAACAAAGAGTCATCGACGAGGATATGTGGAAGTGAGTCTTCTGCTCGATACGAATCGTTTGACCGACGCCCTACGCCCTGATCCGGCGATTACGTCTCTCGTTCAAGAAGCGGACGCCGTTTTTGTGCCGTTTGTAGCCCTCGGTGAAATCCAAGCCGGGTTCGACCGCGGCGATCCGCGCCACCGTGCGCAAAATGAGGCGCGCCTCGTCGTTTTCCTGAAAATGCCGCAAGTGACATGCCTGTACGCGGATCGCGAGACGACAAGGATTTACGCGCGCTTGTTTGCACAATTACGCCGCGCCGGGACGCCCGTCCCGACCAACGGTCTTTGGATCGCGAGCCTCGCGATTCAGCATCAACTCACCCTGGCAACGCGCGACGGTCACTTCGAGAAAACCCCGCAAGTGGCGCGCGTCTAGAACGCATAGTCCCCGAGCTAATAGCGACAATCAATATTAGTCATTCGCTTTCGCGGAAGGCAGAGCCTTACACTGCATGATATGAGTGAGGAAAGGTCTGCCCCCGTGTCGTCTAACGGCCTCCCCGCGCCTCAGGGCCTATATCGCCCCGAATTGGAGCGCGACGCCTGCGGCATCGGACTGGTCGCCAGCATCAAGGGCGAAAAATCGCACTCCATTATTCGCAAGGGCATTCAGGTTCTGGAAAACCTCACGCACCGCGGCGCGTGCGGATGCGATCCCGAAACCGGCGACGGCGCGGGCATCTCGATTCAAATTCCTCATCGATTTTTCGCGCGCGAATGCGCGCGCCTCGGTTTCACGCTTCCCGCCGAAGGCGAGTACGGCGTCGGCATGGTGTTTCTCCCGGTCGCGCGCCAGCCGCGCCTCGCCTGCGAAGGATGGCTGGAAGACATCGCCATACAAGAAGGACTCGCGGTGCTCGGATGGCGCGACACGCCGATCGCGTCGAATGCCATCGGCCGCATCGCGCGTGCATCGCAGCCCTACATTCAGCAAATTTTTCTGCGCGCCGGCGCGGGCATGGATCCAGAACAGCTGGAGCGCAAACTGTACGTGGTTCGCAAACGCGCCGAACGCGAAATCGCGCAGTCCGACATTGCGGACAAGGGATTCTTCTACGTTCCCTCGATGTCCTCGCGGCTGATCGTATATAAAGGACTGCTTCTCGCGCCGCAGATCACGCAATTCTACGGCGAACTGAGCGATCCCGACGTGGAGAGCGCGCTCTGTCTTGTCCACCAGCGATTTTCCACGAACACGTTTCCCACGTGGCAGCTCGCGCATCCCTATCGCTACATTTGCCATAACGGAGAAATCAACACGGTGCGCGGCAACGTCAGTTGGATGAACGCGCGCGAAAAAATCTTGGCTTCGCCCCTGTTTGGCGACGACATCAAAAAGATTTTTCCCGTCTGCGCGCCCGGCGGCAGCGACTCCGCGATGCTCGACAACGCCGTCGAACTGCTGATGATGGCCGGCCGCGACTTGCCGCACGCCATGGCCATGCTGATCCCCGAGGCGTGGGACGGCGATTCCACCATGGACCCGGAGCGCCGCGCGTTTTACGAGTATCACGCGTCATTGATGGAGCCGTGGGACGGTCCCGCGGCGATCGCGTTCACCGACGGCCGATGGATCGGCGCGACGCTCGACCGCAACGGTTTGCGTCCGGCGCGTTACTTGGTCACGCACGACGATCTGCTGGTGATGGCGTCGGAAACCGGCGTGCTTCCCGTGAAGCCGGAGGATGTGCGATCAAAGGGCCGCTTGCAGCCGGGACGCATGTTGCTCGTCGACACCAAGGAAGGCCGCCTCGTTCCGGATTCCGAAATCAAGTCGCGCTTCGCGATGCGCAAGCCGTACGCGACGTGGTTGCACGATCATCAGGTGACCATCGATCAGCTTCCCGATCCGCCGCGTTTTCACGCCACGGAATTCGAAACGCTGCTGGAGCGTCAACGGGCGTTTGGATACACCGATGAAGACTTGCGCCTGATTCTCGCGCCGATGGCGATGAACGGCGAAGAGCCGGTTGGGTCGATGGGAACGGATACTCCGCTGGCGTGCCTCTCCGATCAGCCACAACCGCTCTTCCATTACTTCAAGCAGCTCTTCGCGCAAGTCACGAATCCGGCGATCGATCCCATTCGCGAAGAACTGGTGATGTCGCTCACGAGCTACATCGGCACCGAGCGAAACATTCTCGAGGAGACGCCGCAGCACTGCCACACCTTGAAACTGCGCTCCCCGATCGTGACCAACTTCGATCTCGAAAAACTGCGCCGCGTCTCCCGCGGCGACTGGCTGGCGTCGACGCTGCCGATGCAATTCCTCGCCGAGGGCGGCGCGAAGGAACTGGAACGCTCCATCGACGGACTATGCCGCCGCGCGTCGCTGGCGATCAAGTCCGGCTATACGCTGCTGATTCTCTCGGATCGAGGTGCGGACCCAGATTATGCGGCGATCCCGAGCCTGCTCGCGCTGAGCGCCGTGCATCATCATTTGCTGCGTGAAGGGTCGCGCACGCAAGTCGCGCTGATTGTCGAGAGCGGCGAACCGCGCGAGGTGATGCATTATTCGCTGCTGATCGGCTACGGCGCGAGCGCGGTGAATCCTTATCTCGCGATCGAGACGCTTGAGGACATGTGCGCCAAGGGTCTCCTCGGCGATATGGAGTTCGAAACGGCGCTGAAGAATTACAAGAAGTCGGTGAATAAGGGATTGCTCAAGGTTTTTTCGAAGATGGGGATCTCCACGCTGCAAAGCTATCGCGGCGCGCAGTGTTTCGAAGCGATCGGATTGAATCGCGCGCTGGTCGACAAGTATTTCACCGGTACGGCATCGAGCATCGAGGGTGTTGGGCTGGAAGTATTGGCGGAAGAGGCGCGGCGCAAACACGAACATGCGTTCCGTTTCGTCACCGGCTCCGACACCGAACTGGCCGTGGGCGGAAATTATCAGTATCGCGTGCGCGGCGAGCACCATTTGCTGAATCCGCTTACGGTGAGCAAGCTTCAGCACGCCGTGCGTCAATCGAGCTTCGCGACGTTTCGCGAATACACGCAATTGGTCAACGATCAGAGCCGGAAGTTGTGTACCCTGCGCGGCCTGATGGAATTCAAGAAGACCGGCAAGAGCATTCCGCTCGATTCCGTCGAGAAAGCCGAGTCGATCGTGAAGCGTTTCGCGACGGGCGCGATGTCGTTCGGCTCGATCAGCAAGGAAGCGCATGAAACCTTGGCGATCGCGATGAATCGCATCGGCGGCAAGTCGAACACCGGCGAGGGCGGCGAAGACGAAGCGCGCTACCAAAAAGATCCCAACGGCGATTGGCGCCGCAGCGCGATCAAGCAAGTGGCGTCGGCGCGTTTCGGCGTGACCACGAACTATTTGGTGAACGCCGACGATTTGCAAATTAAGATCGCCCAGGGCGCGAAGCCCGGCGAAGGCGGCCAGCTTCCGGGACACAAAGTCGACGAAGAAATCGCCCGCGTGCGGCACTCCATTCCCGGCGTGGGTCTCATCTCGCCGCCGCCGCATCACGACATCTATTCCATCGAAGACCTCGCGCAGTTGATCTACGACCTGAAGAACGTCAATCCGCGGGCGCGGATTCACGTGAAGCTGGTGGCCGAAGTCGGTGTGGGGATTGTCGCGGCGGGCGTGGCCAAGGCGCACGCTGACGTGGTGCTGATCAGTGGACACGATGGCGGCACAGGAGCCTCGCCGCTTACGTCGATCAAGCACGCCGGCGTCCCGTGGGAGTTGGGACTCGCGGAGACGCAGCAAGTCTTGGTGATGAACGATCTGCGCAGCCGCATTCGCGTTCAGACCGACGGAAAATTGTCGACGGGCCGCGACGTGGCGATCGCGGCACTCTTGGGCGCCGAAGAGTTCGGCTTCTCCACCGCGCCGCTTGTGACGCAAGGCTGCATCATGATGCGCAAGTGCCATCTCAACACGTGTCCCGTGGGCATTGCCACGCAGGATCCTGTTTTGCGCGCCAAGTTCAGCGGCCAGCCTGAGTACGCCATCAACTTTTTCTTCTACATCGCCGAGGAACTGCGCGAAATCATGGCGGAACTGGGCTTCCGCACCGTCGACGACATGGTGGGCCGCGTGGATTTGCTCGAAATGAACGCTGCGGTCGATCATTGGAAAGCCAAAGGGCTAAACTTCAGCCAAATTCTCTATCAGCCGGAAGCGCCGCGCCGCGTGGGCCGCCGCCAGATGAAGCCGCAGGATCATGGACTCGAACAGGCGCTCGATCATCAGTTGATCGAGATGACCAAGGAAGCGCTCGAAACGAAAACGCCGGTGGAAATTCGCTTGCCGATTCGCAACGTCCATCGCACCGTCGGCACGATGCTCTCGGGCGAAATCGCGCGCCGCTACGGATCGGAAGGAATGCCGGACGACACGTTCCAGTTCCACTTCACGGGATCGGCGGGGCAAAGTTTCGGCGCGTTTTTGGCGAAAGGCGTGACGCTCGAACTGGAAGGCGACGCCAACGATTACTGCGGCAAGGGATTGAGCGGCGGCAAACTGATTGTCTATCCGCCCAAAGGCTCCACGTTCCAGCCCGAGGAAAATATTTTGATCGGCAACGTGTCGCTCTACGGCGCGACGTCCGGCGAGGCGTACTTCAACGGAATGGCGGGCGAACGTTTTGCAGTGCGCAACTCCGGCGCGACCGCGGTGGTCGAGAGCGTCGGCGATCACGGATGCGAGTACATGACCAGAGGCTTGGTCGTGGTGCTGGGGAGCACGGGCCGCAACTTCGCCGCGGGCATGACCGGCGGTGTCGCGTACGTGTTCGACGAAACCGGTGAGTTCTCGAACGTGATGTGCAATCGCCAGAGCGTCGATCTCGACTCGATGAGCGGCATCGCGGATTTCAAGATTCTCACCGAACTGATTTCGAAGCACGCCGAATATACCGGCAGTCCTCGCGCGCAGTGGATTCTGGAGAATTGCGCCACGCTGCTCGCGAAATTCGTGAAAGTGTTCCCGCACGAATACAAGCGCGTGTTGGGAATCGCTCGGAGCAAGCCGGAACCTGTCAACGCCGAGATGAGCATTCCGCTGCCTCCGTCACGCACCCGCGTGGCCAATCAGCCGGAGGTGATGCATGGGTAAGGTCACCGGCTTTCTGGAATACACGCGCGAGCTGCCGCAGCGGCGCGCGGTGCAGGAGCGCGTCAAGGATTACTTCGAAATCTACCAACCGTTCCCGGAAGAGAAAGTGCAAGCGCAAGGCGCGCGCTGCATGGATTGCGGCGTGCCGTTCTGCCACACCGGATGCCCGGTGAACAACATCATTCCCGACTGGAACGACATGGCGTTTCGCGGACAGTGGCGCAACGCCGTACGCACGCTGCACGCCACGAACAATTTTCCGGAGTTCACGGGACGTATTTGTCCGGCGCCGTGCGAAGCGTCGTGCGTGTTGGGAATCAACGAACCGCCGGTGGCGATCAAGCTTCTGGAAAAAACAATCATCGAGCACGCCTTCGAAGCCGGGTGGATTTTGCCCGAGCCGCCGCCGTCGCGAACCGGCAAGCGCGTGGCCGTGGTGGGATCGGGACCCGCGGGTCTGGCCGCCGCGCAGCAATTGAATCGCGCCGGACATTTAGTAACGGTGTTCGAGAAGAACGATCGCATCGGCGGATTGCTGCGTTACGGTATCCCCGATTTCAAATTGGAGAAGCGCATTGTGGATCGCCGGTTGGAACAAATGACCGCCGAGGGCATTGTCTTCAAGACGCGCATGCACGTCGGCGGAAATGTTCCGGTGGAAGATTTACGCAAGGAGTTCGACGCAATTCTGCTGGCGGGCGGCGCGGAACAAGCGCGCGACTTGCCGGTGCCGGGCCGCGAACTCGCAGGCGTCCACTTTGCGATGGAGTTTCTGCCGCAACAAAACCGTCGGGTTGCGGGCGACCGCGTAGAGAGAAACATCTTGGCGTCGGGCAAGCGTGTGGTGATTCTGGGCGGTGGCGACACCGGCGCCGATTGCCTCGGCACGTGCCATCGGCAGGGCGCGGCGAGCGTCCACCAGTTCGAGATCATGCCTCAACCGCCGGACATGCGCGCGGAATCCACGCCATGGCCGCTATGGCCGCTGCAAATGCGCACGGAAAGTTCGCATGAAGAGGGCGGCGTGCGCGACTGGGCCGTCTCGACGCTTCGATTTGAAGGCAACGGCAAGGTCGAACGCTTGGTGTGTACGCGCGTGAGTCCGCCGCCGAAGTTTGAGCCCGTGCCCGGCACGGAGTTCACGATCGAAGCCGACCTTGTGTTGTTCGCGTTGGGATTCACCGGTCCCGTGCGCAAGGGAATGCTCGAAAGTTTTGGTGTGGCGCTCGACGCGCGCGGCAACGTCGCAACCGACGACAACTCCATGACCTCAGTGCCGGGCGTTTTTGCGGCGGGCGACATGCGCCGCGGACAATCGCTCGTAGTGTGGGCGATCGCCGAGGGGCGTCGCGCGGCGGCAGGCGTGGATCGGTACCTGTCGCAGGCGCTCCTTACCGGCTCCGCCGCGCTTGGTTCGCCAGTTCCCGCTGATCGAGCACCTGCCGCAGGAAGACCTTGATCACCGCTTGCCGGCTCACGTTCAACTCCGACGCGGCTTGGTCTAACTCGCGCAGCATATCTCCGGCGAAATCCACATTGACGCGTTGAATCGGCTTCATCATCTTGCCGCGATTGGTAAAGAATCGCGACACGTCCACGCCGCGATCCGCCATTTTGGCGATCGATTCAGCCGAATGGACTCGCTTGGCCTTATTGGTTTGCTTCATACAAATGCCTCTCCTCTCGCGTCGCTTTCCAGAGCGTCACAAAATGGTAAAACTCGCCTTCGTTGTCTTCTCGAATCTCGAAAATCAGTGTGAACAGTGTGCCGCCAACCCAACCAATCGCACGGTACTGCTCGGGATCGTCCGAACGTTGGTCTTGATAGTAAGGATGCTCGAAAATCTCGCGAGCCTCTTCGAACCCGATTCCTCTTCTCGGGTTCCTCCGCACGGCCTCGCTCTTTGCCCGGCTGAAGTGAAATCGCATTCTGTATAACTGTTATACCACGATGTTGGGTGACATGCGCCGCGGACAATCGCTCGTCGTGTGGGCGATTGCCGAGGGGCGTCGCGCGGCGGCGGGCGTCGATCGCTACCTCGCGGCTTGATCTGCGGTACAATCCAATCAAGAATATGTCTTCCATCGCCAAGCCGCCCTTGCCTCCGATTCGCCGCGCGGAACATCCGATCGAGCGTGATCGGGAGATGCAGTGGATTAGCGATCACCGCCTTGAATACAAGGGCGAATGGATCGCTTTGGCCGGTGATCAGCTGGTTGCTCACGGGTTTGATGCCGACGCCGTTTATGCGGCCGCCCGTGCACACGGCGGTGTTCCATTCCTCTTCCACTGTCCGGATGATGACTCACCAACGATTGGCGGCTTTTGAGGAATGCCGTACGATCTGCGGTTCGAAAACCGCCACGTCTACAAAGACGATCCGCAGCAGGCCATTTTCGTTCCGATCGGACTCTCTGCCAACGGCAGCTATGTTGAGGTTGCTGCCAAGCTCGATACGGGAGCGGACTTTTGCGTGTTCGATCGACGTTGGGCAGAATGGTTGAATATCGAGCTCGAGTCGGGACCGCGTAGGACATTCCGTGGATTGGCTGGAAGGTTCGACGCATTCGAGCACGAGGTCACGATTACATGCTTCGGCGTGGACTTCACTAGCCTCGTCTATTTCACCGGAGAATTGAGCATGCCCCGCGATTTGCTCGGCCGCAACGGCTGGCTCGACCGCCTAAGGATCGCCATCGTCCACTACGATCGTGAGATTTTCCTAACCCCGTACGACTCCTGATCCCGAAATAGCATCAAAAACTCCTTTATAAGAATGGCCTGCTGCTTGCTACTCCTCCTTGCGGAGGATATGTGAATAGCGGATTCTACGCGGCGACGACCGGATTGATTGCCAAGATGCAGGCCCTTGACGTGGCCGCCAACAATCTGGCCAACAGCGGAGCCACCGGATTCAAGGCGCAGCGCGAGTTCTACTCCGCGATGCAGGCGCAACTTGCCACCGGCGCCCCGGGCGCCACGGCCACGCTGGCCGGCGGAGCACCGCATCACAGCGTGGTTTCCAACGCTATCAATCACGCCGTCAACAACTTTGTGGTTCTCGGCGGATCCACTACCGATTTCAGTTCCGGCAGTCTCGCACACACCGGCAGCGACACCGATATCGCCATCAACGGCCCCGGATTCATCGCCGTTTCTACGCCCTCGGGCACGGCCTACACGCGCAACGGATCGCTTTCACTTGGTCCTAATGGGGAATTACTTAGCGCGGGCGGCGGCGCCGTGCTTGGTAAGAATGGTCCAATCCAAGTTCCGCCGGGACAAATGTCAATCGGCTCGGACGGATCGATCACGGTGAACGGCACGGCTGTCGACCAAATTCAAATTGTGGAGTTCGATAAATCCACGCCGCCCGTCGCGCTCGGCGGATCGCTTTTTGCGGCCGCGCCCGGCGCCACAGCAACCGTCGCTACGAATTCCACGGTGCAGCAAGGATTTCTCGAGGAATCGAACATGAACGTCGTCAACGGCAGCGTCGGCTTGATCGAATTGCAACGCGGCGCGGAGATGCTTCAGAAGGCGCTCGCCATGTTCAACACGGATTTCAATAAGACGGCCATCGACCAAGTCGCCAAGAGTTAACAGGAGAAGAAAATGTTTCGCGCTCTCTACACAGCGGCCAGCGGCATGAACGCCCAGCAGATGAATCTCGATAACGTCGCCAACAATTTGGCGAACGCCTCCACGGCGGGATTCCGCAAACGCCGTTTGCAGTTTCAGGATTTGCTCTACCAAAACATGGTAGTGCCCGGATCGAACGCCACGCAGTCCACGCAAGTGAGCGCGGGATTGCAAATCGGCTTGGGTACGCAAAGCGCCGCTTCCGAAGTGATCCAGACGGAAGGCGATCTCACGACCACCGGCAATCCGCTCGATCTCACGATTCAAGGCGCGGGATTTTTCCAAGTGCGCCAGCCGAACGGCGGCATTGCCTACACGCGCTCGGGTACGTTTCAGCTCGACAACCAGGGAAACATGGTCACGTCGAACGGAAATCCGCTGCAACCGGCGATCACGATTCCCGTGAACGCCACCAACATCAGCATCGGACAAGACGGAACCGTCACCGTCACGCTGCCGGGACAAACCGCGTCGCAGCAAGTGGGACAAATTCAGCTCGCGACCTTTGCCAATCCCGGCGGATTGAATAGCGTGGGACAAAACTTGTTCCTGCCCACCAGTTCCTCCGGCGAGCCGATCACCGGCGCGCCTGGCGGATCGGAAGGTCTGGGCACATTGCAGCAGGGAATGATCGAATCGTCGAACGTCAGCGTGGTCGACGAGTTTGTGCAAATGATTTTGACGCAGCGCGCCTATGAGTCGAACCAGAAGGTCGTGCAAGCCGCCGACCAGATGATTCAAGGCGTGAATCAAATGGCTCGCTAAACATGAAGACACTCCTCAAACTCGCGCTTCTCATCGTGACCGCATCGCTGATCTGGGGCGGATTGCTTTCCGCGCAGCCCGGCCCACAATCCGGCGATGTCATGACCGTGATCAAACGCGAACTACAACGGCGCGGCGCGCGCTTCGGCGAACTGAAGCTCGACGTGATTGGCTCGGTCAGCGAGACTCTGGAAGTCGCGCGCATCGAGTACGATCCCGTGCACGCCAAGAATTATTTCCAACTCCGCGACTCCCACAAGCACGCGTTTGAAGTGGGCGTCAGCGGATCCATTCTGTTTCCCGCACTCGTCGCCGCACACGATATCGCGGCGAGCGAGGAGCTTTCCGCGAATGCCGCCGCCGTCGAGTATCGTCCTTTGACCGCGCTGGCTTCGCCTTCGATCGAGGAATTGGCTGGGCGCTACGCGCGCCGCAAGATCGCCGCCGGAGAAGTGCTGCGTCCCGAGATGTTTTCCCAAGCGCTTTCGCTGAGTGGGGCCGCAGCTTTCGCGACGGCGCTTGTGGTCGCCGGACGCCCGGCCACCCTCACCGTACAAGGCGTGGGATTTGTGTTATCACGCCAAGTCGCCCCGCTCGATTCCGGCGGCGAAGGCCAGGCTGTGCGAGTGCGCGCGCCGGACAGCAATCATATTTTCAAGGCGGTCGTGGTGGGCCGCGACCAACTCAAGGGAGAACAACAGTGAAAAGTTTTCGACTGGCGTGCCTGATCGCGGCCGCCCTGCCGTTGGCGGCAGGACCGCTGCCCATCGGCAAGAAGAAACCCGCCATCGTACAGAACGCTTCCGCCGACTATGTGACGAAGGCGAAACAGCAGATGTCGGAAGAACCGTTGTCGGAAGGCAGCTTGTTTCGCCCGGCCAACACGTTCTCCGCGCTCGCGCCCGACTACAAGGCGCGCAGCGTAAACGACCTGATGGTGATCCACATCGTGGTCGCCACCACGAGCCAGGCCGCGGGCACCGTCTCTTCGAAACGCACGCTCTCCGCGAGTTCCAGCCTGACGAACATTCCGATCGGGAAAATCGGCGCGACCAGCACCTTGCAAAACATGTTCTCGCCGAACTCGAACCAAGCGCTTTCCGGCGCGACGACGAATGGATCGAGCAGTTCTTTGAACACCGACCTCACGGCGCGTGTGATCGCGGTGCTGCCGAACGGCGTGATGGTTGTGGAAGCGGTCCGCGAAGTGGACATGAACAACGAGCGCCAAACGATCATTCTTCGCGGCCTGGCGCGTCCCGGCGACGTGGCCTTCGACAATTCCATCGCTTCGAGCCAACTCGGCAACCTGGAAATCGAGCTGAAGGGTAAAGGTGTCATCAGCGACGGTGTGCGTCCGCCCAACAAAATCACCAGTTTCTTGCTGAAGATCTTTGGGTTTTAAGGTTGAGATTCTAAACTATGACACGCGCAAAGTTCTCCGCGACGTTCTTCCGGCTGGCCTTGGGGTGCGCCGTCCTCCTCGCACCCCGCCTTTTTGCCGGCGACAAATTGGAGTCGCGGCTGAAGGATATCGCCACGATCGAAGGCGTGCGCGACAATCCGTTGGTGGGATACGGAATTGTCGTGGGCCTGAAAGGCACCGGCGACTCGCAGCAAACTGTTTTTTCCATGCAGACGCTCGCGAACATCATGCAGCGCATGGGTCTGCAAGTTTCTCCGACCACGATTAAGGCGAATAACGTTGCGGCGGTGTTTGTCACGGCAACGTTGCCGCCGTTCGCGCATCCAGGTACGCACATCGACGTGACCGTGTCTTCCACCGGCGACGCGAAGAGTCTCGGCGGTGGATTGCTGCTGCTGACATCGCTCGCAGGCGGCGACGGTCAGGTGTACGCGGTGGCGCAAGGCGCGCTGACGCTCGGCGGATACTCGGCCGGCGCGGCGGGCAACACGGTTTCGGTGAATCACCCGACGGTCGCGCGCGTCCCGAGCGGCGCGATTGTAGAGCGCGAGACGTCGGTGGATCTCAACAAACTGCGCCGCCTGGCGTTCGAACTGCGCGACCCCGATTTCACCACGGCGCGCGACATCGCCGCGGCGATCAACAAGGAATTTGGCCGTGACGTTGCGAAAGTGATCGACGGCCGCGAAGTGGAAATCTTGCGCGGCGAAGTGGCCGAGACGCCGATCCCCGCGCTGCTCGCGCGCATCGAGAATCTCACGGTGGCGGTGGCCTCGCGCGCCAAGGTGATCGTCAACGAACGCACCGGAACCGTGGTGATGGGCAAAGACGTGAAGATTTCCGGCGTATCGATCATGCACGGCGCGCTCTCGATTGAAGTGTCGACGGAGTATCAAGTGTCGCAACCAAATGCGCTCTCGCAAGGGAAGACCGAAGTGATCCCGCAGGCGACGCTGAAGGCCAAGGACAACGCCGCCAAGCGCCTCGATCTACCGGGCGGCGCGACCGTGGAAGATTTTGTGCGCGGATTGCAAGCGATCGGCGCGACGGCGCGAGATATCGTGGCGATCTTGCAAGCGATCAAGGAAGCCGGCGGACTGCAAGCCGAGTTGGAGATTCTGTGATGTCCGGCATTGCCTCCATCTCGAATCCCGGCATTTCGACTCACGCGGCGGCGGCCACGAACATCTCCGGGCCGCAGCTTGAAAAGCTGCGCAAGGGCGCACGCGAATTCGAGTCGATGATGGTGGAGCAAATCTGGAAAGGCATGAAGACCGAGACCGGCGACGATTCCGGCTCGGGGAACTCGCTGAGCGACATGGCGTCGCATGCGTTCGCCGTGGGAGTGGCGGCGCGCGGCGGCTTCGGCATCGCGAAAATGATCTTGCACCAGTTGGCCCCGAATGCGGCAGCCGAATCGCCGCCGGATGCCGATTCATCTTTATCTGAGAAAACGCTAAAGGCTGGCGAGGGGTCTGCCGATCATCAAGGAGGAGACTAAGATGACGGTGAACGCCTACAATTCGATTACTTCAACTTCAGATTTGCATCTGGGTGAAACGCGCGGCTCGCGCGCCTCGAGATCGACAACGGTTTCGGACAAAACGAGTCTATCGTCCAGCGCGCAGACGCAGCAGTTACAAGACTCGCTGGACAGCCTGCCCGAGGTGCGCACCGGCCGCGTGGCCGCCGCACAGAGTACGCTTTCGAACGGCGGCTGGTCGAGCGGCCAGATTGCCGGAGCGATGTGGAGTGAATTGCGCGCGGCGGCCTAGTGGGCTTGTTGCGCAAAGGAAGTAGTCATGGAGTTACTTCGTCTCGACCGCGCGGTGCCCACCGATCCTTCGCCGGGATTGGAACGCCACGAGCCTGGGTCGGGTTGGAGGTCGCGTCGCCGCGTGGAGCGTCGCGATCCAGAAGAACCGGACGAAGAAGCTGAGGAAGAAGATTCCGGCGACGAAACGGAAAAACACACGTTCGATACGCGAGCTTGAAGTGATATGTCCTCCGATACCCCCCGTCGGACTCTGCTGGAGCGCCAAGTGCAAACCTTGCGCGCGATGGCTGACGTTTACAATCGCGGTCTCGCCGCCATGGCGGAGATGAACCTCGACCGCATTTTTCTCCACACACAAGAACTCGAGGCGCACTGCCACGATTTGGCGCTGCTGAATCGCCAGATGCCGGCGGCCGCGGCCTTGCCCGGCGACGCCGATTTCGAGCGCGCGGTCAACGTCGCGCGTTTGGAAGTTCGCCGGCTCAATCACATTTTCCGCAGTGTGGCGCGACGCTCCGCGCGCAACGTAAAAACTCTTCTCAACATCGTCGCTCCCGCAAATCAGTATGCGCCGGCGCCGGCCAACGGAGGCTTCCAAACATATGTCTAATCTCTTCGGCATCATGGATGTAGCCACCTCCGCGTTAGAAGCCCAGCAGCAGGCGCTGGAGGTGAGCGGCAACAACATCGCCAACGTCAACACGCCGGGTTACACGCGGCAAGTGGCCGTGTTGAAGGAAGTGCCCGGCGCCGATCAGAATTCCGCCGTGGGCGGCGGCGTGGAAGTGGCGCAAGTCCAGTCGGTGACGGACAACGTTCTGGAATTGCAACTGAATCAAGAGAACGCCAACCAGTCGTCGTTGACTTCGTACCTGTCGGCGTCGCAGCAAGCACAAACGCTCTTCAACGATTCGCAGGGCAGCGGTTTGCAATCCGCGATTTCCAGTTTCTTCAACTCGCTGCAACAGCTCTCCACGAATCCCAGCGATGCTCCGACACGGCAAAGCGTCCTGCTGGCCGCGCAGAATCTGGCGCAAGGATTCAACACCACGTCGCAGAGTTTGACCCAACAGCAGACTGCGCTGAGCGGAGAAATCGCGAACGACGTGAAGCAAGTGAACACGCTCACACAGCAAATCGCGACGCTCAATGTGCAAATCTCGCAAACGCAAAGCGGCGACACCAACGGCGCGCTGATCGATCAACGGACGCACGCGATTCGTTCGCTGTCGTCGCTGGTCGGCGTGTCGGTCACCGATGCCGGCGACGGCGAAGTCAGCGTCAGCACCGCGAACGGCGCGGCGCTGGTGGTCGGCAATACGGCGCAGGCCCTGGCGACGCAGTTGAGCGCCACCGACGGTCAGCAACACATTTTCGATCAAGGACAAGACCTCACGTCCGAGATTTCCGGCGGCAGTATCGGCGGAATGCTTCAGGCGCGCGACCAAACGATCACGGGATTGAAGCAGGGTCTCGACCAACTCGCCGCGGGCCTCTCGAATTCGGTGAACACTCAGAATCGCGCGGGCACGGATTTGAACGGAAATCCCGGCGGAAATATTTTCTCGCCGCCGCCCGCCGGCATTTCCGGTGCGGCCGCGCAAATGACCGTGCAGATCAACGATCCGTCGCTGATCGCCGCCAGCTCCGATGGTTCCGCCGGCAGCAACGGCAACGCGACGGCCATGGCCGGGTTGGTGAATCAAGGCGTGGTGAACGGGCAGAGTCCCGAAACCGCCTATACGACGATCGTGTCGCAAATCGCCGGACAGATTTCCAACGCCACCGCTGCGCAAACCGCGTCGAACCTGAACTTGCAGCAACTGCAATCGCAGCGCAGCTCGATTTCCGGCGTAAACATGGACGAAGAAGCCAGCAACTTGATCCAATTCGAACGCGCCTATCAGGGCGCGGCGCGGGTGGCCGAAGTGGTGGATCAAATGACGCAGACCGCGCTGACGCTTGGATCGCCGGCGTAAACTAAGGAGAATTTCCGTTGAGAGTAGCAGGCAGTCCGCTCGATCTTCTCGCCGCCGACCTGAATGACAATCAGGCGCAACAGGCCAAATTGTTGCAGGAACTCTCCAGCGGTTCGTCGATCAACGCGCCGTCGGACAATCCCACGGGCGCGACGCAGGTGTTGGAAGATACGTTTCAGAAAAGCGCCGACACGCAGTACGGCAACAATGTGGCGTCTCTGCAAGGGCAGCTTCAAACGGCGTCGTCGGCATTGAGTTCCATTTCCAATGTGCTCACCCAAGCGATCCAGCTTGGCACCGAAGGCGCGAACGGCACCATGTCGGATAGCGACCGCCAAGCGGTGGCCAATGAAATTGCGGGCATTCGCACGCAGTTGATGGGCCTGGCGAACACGCAATTTCAAGAGCAGTATCTGTTCGGCGGAACCGCGACGAGCGCGCCGCCGTACTCCGCGGACGCGAGCGGGAACGTCACGTATCAAGGGAACAGCGGCGTGAACAGCGCGCAAATCTCCGCGGGACAATACACGCCCACCAACGTGCCCGGAAGCAAGTTGTTCGCCGGGTCGGGCGCCGACATGTTTCAGTCGCTGGCGGATTTGGCAAGCGCGCTGCAATCAGGGCAGGGAATTGCCGGCGCCACTACCGAAGTGCAGAACGCGTTCCACTACGTGAACACCCAAACCACGTTTTACGGAAGCACGCTCTCGCGGCTGAACAGCACGTCGCAATTCCTCAGCACCGAAGAGACGCAGTTGACGCAGAACGTGTCGGCGGTCTCGGGCGCCGATCTCGCGAAATTGTCTTCGGAACTCGATCAGACCTCCACGTCGACGCAGGCGTTGACGGGCGCGGCGTATCAAGTGAATCAGATGGGACTGATTTCAATCCTGACGTAGCGGATCGTAAGCGATCAGGTTTTCGGCGAGACAAACTCGCGGTTTCGCAGGTCGCTCTCATCGAGGGCCTCGCAGATCAGTGTCACCCCGCTGTGTTACACTGACCGCTTGAAAGCCACTACCTACGAATCGGCCGGCGTAAACATCGCGCGCGCCGACCAAGCCAAACATCGCATCGCGGCGCTGGCGCGCGCCACTTTCAATCCGTCGGTGCTGGCGGAAATCGGCGGATTCGGCAGCTTGTTTGCGCTCGATCGCAACCGTTGGCGCGATCCGGTGTTGGTGGCAAGTTGCGACGGCGTCGGAACCAAGCTGAAAGTCGCATTTCTTTCGAATCGCCATCACACCATCGGACAAGATCTGGTCAATCACTGCGTGAACGACATCGCGGTGCAAGGCGCGACGCCGCTGTTCTTTCTCGACTACATCGCCACCGGAAAACTGCGGCCGAATGTCGCCGCGAGAATCGTCGAGGGCTTGGCGGTCGCGTGCAAACAGAATGGCATGGCGCTGGTCGGCGGCGAAACCGCCGAGATGCCCGGATTTTACGCGGACGGCGAGTACGATCTCGCCGGATTCATCGTCGGGGCCGTCGATCGCAAGCGAATTCTCACCGGTGCGCGCGTCGCGGCGGGCGATCTACTGATCGGATTGTCGTCGAGCGGACTGCACACTAACGGATACTCGCTGGCGCGGCGCTTGTTTTTCGAAATCGGCGGGTACACGGTCGAGAGCCAAGTGCCGGGGCTGAAGGGCAAACTCGGTGCCGCGCTATTGAGCGTTCACCGAAGTTACTTGCGGCCGATTCAAGAATTGCACCAACGCGAGTTGCTGCACGGAGCGGCGCACGTCACCGGAGGCGGCTTTCCCGGCAATCTCTTGCGCCAGGTTCCGAAAAACCTCGGATTGGAAATCAATGTCGGATCATGGCCCGTGCCGGCGATTTTTTCCGTCATGCGAAAGCTTGGCAACGTGGAGCGCGACGAAATGTTTCGCGCGTTCAACATGGGCATCGGCATGGTGCTGACAATTCCCCCGAAGAAATGGCCGGCGGCGCAAGCGGTTTTGAAGAAACGGCGCGAGAAGCACTACGTCATAGGCCGCGTGGCGCGCGGCGCGCACGAAGTGAAGTACTTGTGAAAAAACGCATCGCCATTTTGCTGAGTGGACGCGGATCGAACTTTGAGGCGATCGCTCGCAATGTCGCCTCGGGTGCGCTCGATGCGGAAATTGCGGTGGTGATCAGCAACCGTCCCGGCGCGGCCGGACTTGCAGCCGCTGAAAAGCTTGGGATTCCCGCCGTCACGATTCCCTCGCGCGGAATGGAGCGCGAAGCGTACGACGCGCTGCTGGTGGAGGAATTGCGCCGTCATCGCGCGGACCTGGTGTGTCTCGCGGGCTTCATGCGCTTCTTGAGTCCCGTGTTTGTGCGCGCGTTTCCCAATCGTGTGCTGAATATTCATCCGTCGCTCTTGCCGTCGTTTCCCGGATTAGAGGCGCAACGCCAAGCGCTCGAGCACGGCGTGAAGATCAGTGGATGCACCGTGCATTTTGTCGACGAGGATTTGGATCACGGCCCGATCATCCTGCAAGCCGCGGTGGCGGTAGAAGACGGCGACACGGAAGCGACGCTTTCGGCGCGCATTCTCAAGGAAGAGCATCGGATCTACAGCGAAGCGATCCGGCTGGTGTTGGCAGGCGCTGTGCGTGTGGAGAATCGGCGCGTGATTCAAAACCGAGGCGCCCGGGTGTGAACGCCGTTGTCTTGCTGAACGCCGCCGCGGGGCGAGGGCGATCCGCGCGATTCCACGAGATCGTTCGGAAAGAAGTCGCGGCGTCCCCCGGAGTCGAGATTCGCGAAACAACTTCCGCGGACGACACCGAGCGCGCGGCGCGCGACGCGGCAACGGCGGGCGTGGCGCGAGTGATCGCCGCGGGCGGCGACGGCACCGTCCATCGTGTATTGAATGGAATCGCCGCCGGATCAAAGGACGCAGTTCGGCTAGATGGCACCGGAACGGGCTCGGCCCTCGGAATTATTCCCTGCGGCAGCGGCAACGATCTCGCTATCAATTTAGGAATTCCGCTCGACATTCACGCGGCTTCGCAGGCCGCGTTCACGGGATCGATTCGCCGGATCGACTTGTGCCGCCTGGAATGCGCGCGTGCCACGCGACACTTCGCCTGCATCGCGAGCTTCGGCCTCGACTCCCACGCCAACGCCATCGCCAATCGCCATCGTGGACCATTTCGAGGCACGTCCCTTTATGTATGGTCGCTGGTGCGCGCGCTGGCCGAGTTCACGCCGGCCGAAGTGCGCATCACGCACGATGGCGGCGAGTACCGTGGGCCGATCGTGCTGCTGGCGGCGGCGAATGCGTCGAGCTACGGCGGAGGGATGCGCATTGCGCCCTCGGCCAAGCTTACCGATGGCCTGCTCGATCTCGTGGCAGTGCGCCGCATGACGCGACTCAAGCTTTTGTGGTGTTTTCCCGAAGTATTCAAGGGGACCCATGTGGCGCGGGAGGAAGTCACCTGCATGAGAACCGTCTCGGCCGCGATTGAGGCCGAACGTCCGCTTGAGATTTTCGCTGACGGCGAGTACGCCGGCACGACTCCCGCGAAAGTCACCGTCGCCGCTGCGGCACTGCCGGTGATTGCCCCTTAGTGTTTCCTCATGAATCGCGCTGTCACATCCCGGCGCTCCGCGCGGGCGGCGATTGTTTGTCTCGCCGCGGCACTGATCCTTTTTTCCGCGTGCAAAAAAGCAACATTCGAAGAAAACTATCGTGCCGGCGTCGCGAGCATGAAGGCCGGGCGCTACGATGATGCGCAGGAACAATTCGGGCGCGCCGCGATGCAGAGTCCCGACAATTTGGAAGCGCGCTATCAGCTTGCGCTGGCCGATTTGAAGGTGCGACAAATTCGGCCCGCGTATAACGTGCTGCGCGCGGCGGAGGAGCGCGATCGCTACGGAAGCTCGGTGAGTCTGCCGATCCGCATCGAACTGGCAAAGCTTTTCATCGGCGCGAAAAAATACGATCTTGCCGAAACGCGCTTGCTGCGCGTGCTCGAAAGAGATCCGCATCACAGCGAGGCGCGCGCACTGTTGGCCACCGTGCTAGCCGCGGAATCGAAGCCGGAGGCCGCGCGCCAGCAAGTGGACCTTCTGCTCTCCGACGATCCCGCGAATCTTACAGGGCGCGTACTCGATGCCACGCTCGATTTGTTCTCGCAGAAATCGGAAGAAGCGGAAGCGTCACTGGTCCGCGAGACCGAGCTCACCAACCGCTCGACCGATTCGCTGAAGGCTCTCGCCAATTTCTACCAACTGACGCGCCAAGGCGAGAAAGCCGCGGGACTCTTGAACGAGATTCTGGCGCGACAGCCACAAGATGTGGCCTTGCGCATGCAACTCGGCGCGCTCTACGGAAAGATGGGCGATCGCGCCGGCGCGGAGAAGAATCTCCGCGAAGCGGCGAAAATGGCGCCTGCCAATCGCGAGGCGGCGCGAGCACTTTCGGCCTACTACATCCGAATCGGCGATTGGCCGGCGGCGGCGGCCGAGCTGGAAGCGGATGCCAAGAAAAACTCCGGCGACACGCAGACGCGCAGCTTATTGGCCGCGGTTTACTATCGCGGCGGACGCCGCGACGACGCGAAGAGACTGACGGCGCAACTTCTCTCCACCAAGGATTCGGGCGCGCACCTGCTCAACGGCGTGTTGCATCTCGACGCCAAGGAATTCGACGAAGCGATCGCAGAGTTCGATTTCATCGTCCGCGATCACCGGGATTCCGTGCCCGCGACGTATCTGTTGGGACTGGCGCAACACGGCGCCGGCCGAGAGCAAGTCGCGGTGCAGCAGATGGAGCATGCCCTCTACCTGGAACCGGACATGCTGCCCGCGCGCTTGTGGTTGATCGACTACCACTTGAGGCGGGGATCGAACAACGCGGCGCTCGACATGGCGCACAACGCGCCGGAGAATCAGGCTGGAGCTCCGGAAATCGTGATCTTCCGCGCGCTCGCCGACGCGAATGTCTCTTTCTCGGTCGCTGAACAAACCGCGCTGCATCGGGCGCTGCTCGCGCGTCCCGATTTTATTCCGGCCTACGAAAACTACGGGATGACCACGCTGCTGCGCAAGTACGGCGCGCCGCTGCGCGACGATCTTGAGAAGTTGGTGAAGAAATCGCCGGAGTATCAGCCTGCACGTGCGTTGCTGATGGCTGTACTCGAGGCGCAAGGACAAACGGACCGCGCGATCGTCCACGCAGCGCTCGCAACGGCTGCGCATCCCGAGCGCCCCAGCGACTGGCTGACGCTGGCACGGCTGCAGATGGATCACGGAAGGCTTGACGCCGCGCGCACGTCGCTTGAGAAAGCCGCGGCCGCGCAGCCGGAGAGTCTTGCAGTCGGGCTGCGCCGCGCGCAGGTCGAATTCGAATCCGGACACTTCGACGAGGCGTCAAGACTCCTTGCCGAAGTCACGCAGCGCGATCCGCGCTCCTGCCTGGCGTGGACATTTCAGGGGATTCTCTTCGAGCAGCACGGCGATCTCGAGAAGGCTCGCGGTTTGTACGAAACGGCGCTCAAGTGCGACAGCCGCGATCCCGTCGCGGCGAACAATTTCGCACTGCTACTGGCGACGTCGTTCCACGATCTGCCGCGCGCGCTGGATTTGGCGAAGCGCGCGCATCAAATCGATCCCACGAAGCCCGAGTTCGCCGATACGTTCGGATGGATTACGCATTTGTCCGGCGACTCATATGCCGCGCTCGATTCGCTGTCGGAAGCCGTTCGCATGATGCCGAATGTCGCGGCGTTTCGCTATCACTTAGGCGTGGCGCAAAGCCGCGTCGATCGCATCAAGGAAGCGGTGCTCAATCTTGAGACAGCGCTGCGCCTCGATCCCCAAATGCCGGAGGCCGGCGAAGCCAAAACGGTGCTCGCGACGCTCGGCGTGCGCTGATCATAACGGTTCTGTCTCAAGAATGTACGGGAGTTAACTCTTCACTGATTCCTGCCGATAGTCTGGTTGAGGACGGAGGCGTTCTCTTCAGATGACTTCTCGCAATCAAACTTGGTGCTTGCTCGCGGCGGTATTTGTGCTATCGATTTCGGCTTCCGCGACGACGTTGACGTTGGGATCCGCGGCGAACTACGCGTTGTTCGTGGGTCCCTACATGAACTCCTTCAACATGGCCGGCAACACCACGATCTATGGAGACATCGCGATCGGACAGAACAGTTCTTACAACTGGGCGGGGACGTTTACCGACCACGGGAACCTCTTCGATGCGCCGGGCGTTACCGGACTAACGAGCGGCACCGTCTCGATCACCGGCACCACGACCACCAACGCTTCGCTGGGCACCGCCGTTTCGAATGCGCAAACCGCCGCGACCACCGCCGCGGGACTCGCGGCGACCACGTCGGTGTCCGGCAACATCATCAGCTTGAACAGTGCGAATCAGACGATTACCGCCACCGGCACACAAACCGTGCTCGACGTGTCGGCGATCGTAATCAACGACGGCAACCTGACATTGAGCGGCACATCGAACGATATCTTCGTGGTCAACATCACCGGATCGAACGGTATTGCGATGAGCGGCTCGGCGAACATTCTGCTCAGCGGGGGACTCACCGCGTCCGACGTTCTATTCAACGTGGAAGCCTCGGGAGGCAACGCGATTTCGATTGCCGGCGCCGAAGTGATCAACGGAACGATTCTGGCATTGAACACGAACGTGGAGCTCAGCGGCACGCAAACGCTGAACGGCGCGTTGATCTCCGGCTTCGGTTCGTCGTCAGTGCACGACGTGCTGCAAGAGTCCGGGGCGATGGTGATCAACTACGACGGTTTCGAAATGGGTGGCACGCCGGTGCCTGAACCCGGCACGATCACGTTGTTCGCGCTCGGCGCGGGTGCTCTCATCGCACGACGCCGCAAGATGGACTCGAAGCCCGAGTGAATCGCTTGGCATCAGAGTGAACCACAGAGACCACAGAGAAAAGCTAGAGAACACAGAGATCGCCCAGCCAAGGTGAATGTTCTCTGTGTCCTCTGTGTTTCTCTGCGATCTCTGTGCTGAGACCGCGGTGCTTCACCGATTGCCGGTGGTATCATCTTGAGGATGCCGAAAACTCCTCAAGCACTCGAAGCGCAACACCTTCTTCAAACCTACGCGCGTTATCCTTTGTTGCTGGAACGCGGCAAAGGTTGCTGGTTGTTTGACGAGCGCGGCAAGAAATATCTCGACTTGCTGGGCGGCATCGGCGTCAGCATGCTGGGACACGGGCATCCGCGGATTGTGAAGGCAGTTCGCGAGCAATCGGCGCGCGCGTTGCACGTTTCGAATCTTTACTACCATCCCTATCAAGGTCCGCTCGCCGCGCGACTCGCGAAGTTGAGCGGACTCGATCGCGTGTTCATCTGCAACAGCGGGACGGAAGCGTGGGAAGCCGCGTTGAAACTCGCGCGGCTCTATGGCGCCAAAACGTCGCCGGAAAAATATCGCTTTGTGTCGCTCGAAAATTCTTTCCACGGCCGCACCATGGGCGCCGTCGCCACCACTGGACAAACGAAGTATCGCCAACCCTACGAGCCGTCGATGCCCGGCGTCGATTTCGTGCCGTTCAACGACGTGGCCGCGCTGCGCGCCGCGGTGAACGACAACACCTGCGGGATTTGCCTGGAAGTGATCCAGGGCGAAGGCGGCATCAACGAAGTGCAAGCCGATTTCTTGACGGCCGCGCGCCAACTCGCCGATCGTCATGGCGCACTCTTGATCCTCGACGAAATCCAATGCGGCTTGGGACGCACCGGGCGCTGGTTCGGATACCAGAATCATGGCGTCATGCCCGACATCGTGACCACCGCGAAGCCGCTGGCCGCGGGATTTCCACTGGGCGCGATGATGGCGTCGGAAAAAGCCGCCCAGGCGATGACGCCCGGCATGCACGGGACCACCTTTGGCGGCGGTCCTCTTGGGTGCCGCCTGGCGTTGGAGTTTCTCGACGTGATGGAAAAGGATCGTCTGCTCGCTCACATAAAAAAAGTCGGCGGGCGTTTCCATCGCCATCTGGAAAAGCTGAAGAAAAAATATCCCGTGATCAAAGAGGTTCGCGGCCGCGGCTTGATGCTGGCCGCCGAGCTTTCCGTCAACGGACGCCCGTATGTCGACGCCGGGATGAAGGAAGGATTGCTGTTCAACTCCACGCACGACACAGTGTTGCGCTTCCTGCCGCCGTACATTATCAGCGAAGCGCAAGTGGATTTGGCGGCGGAGACGCTTGATCGCATCTTCGCGTCCGTCGTGTAGGTAGTTTCGGGAGGTTGTGCGGCAATCCTAGGGCTCAGGTGGTAACCTATCGGGCCTTTTCCCTATTGTTGCTTGCTGTAATTCCCGATATAAACACAGGATGGCAATTCGCAAGTACGTTGCCTGCATAAAATGTAACGGACGCGGAGTAATTCCGACTCGTCCCCGGTCGGAATGGACCAATGATATTCCCGCGAACTTTATGGTCTGCCCCACGTGTCACGGCTTAGGCCGCGTGCGCGAGGACTCTCTGCAGGAACCAATCATCGAGCCGCCGAAAGTCAATGGAGCGGCACAGTAGGCGAATGTTCGCCGATCGCGATTCTGGTAAAATGTCAGAATGATGTGCCGTTCGCACGGGCTCAAATGGCGAACGGGGGCGCTGGTCTGTTTGCTGTTGTCTTCGCTCCTCGTGTTTTCCGCCTGTAACAAAGCCACCTTTGAAGAGAATTACAGCAAAGGCGTGCAGGCCGCCAAAGAGGCCGCCGCCGATCCCGACAACTCCGGCAAATGGGAGCGCGCCGGCGTTTATTTCCTGCGCGCCTACCGGCAAAGTCCCTCGAGCGTCGAAGTGCGCTATCAACTGGCGCAGATTCACTTGCATGTCAACGACAAGCAGGGCGCTTATTCGCTGCTGCGCGAAGCCGAAGAGAAAGACGTCAAGGGTGGCGGCGAATTTAGCTTGCCTATCCGGATTGAACTGGCCCGGCTGTTTCTCGGTGCGCGCCAATATGAGTTGGCGCAGAAGCGATTGCAGTGGGTGATGGAACGGGATCCGCGCAGCAAAGACGCCCGCGCGCTGCTCGCCGCCACGCTGGCGCTGCAAACGCAGCCCGACGCCGCGAAGCAGCAAGTGGAAGCGCTGCTCAGCGACGATCCGGGAAATCTCACCGGCCGCGCGCTCGATGCGACGCTCGACATGGCGCGGCGCGACGCGCCGTCGGCCGAAGCCACGCTTCAGGAAGAAGTGAGAATCACCAACCGCTCGCCGGAATCGCTGGCCCTGCTGGCGAATTGCTACTTGCTCTTGCGTCAACCCGGGAAGGCGATTCCGCTATTCAACGAGGCGATCCAGCGCCATCCGCAGGACGTTCCGTATCACCTGCAACTGGGATGGGCGCAACTGGCCGCCGGAAGTCGCGCGGCGGCCGAGAAAACATTTCACGACGTGCATTGGCTGGCCCCGCGCGAGTCCACGGCGGTGACGGCCCTGGCGAATTATTACGTCGCGATCGGCGATTGGCCGAAAGCCGTCGCCGAGGCGGAGAACTTGGTGAAGAGCGGCGAGGGGGGCGCGGCCAGAGCGAGGCGAGGATGGTTGGCGCGCAAACTGGCATTTTTCCGCAAGGACTCCGAGGCGGAACAAGAAGTGGTTCCCCTCCGCGATCTCCGCGATCTTCTGGCGTCGGTGTACTATCGCGCGGGACGCCGCGGCGAAGCGCTGCGCTTGGACGAAACGCTGCTGCGCGAGGACGGCAACGACGAAACGGCGCACATGTTGCGCGGCATGTTGTATCTGGATTCGCGCGAATTCGAGCCGGCCATGCTGCAGTTCGATCACGTGTTGCACGCCGTTCCCGATTCCGCGCCGGCCGAGTATTTGTTGGCGCTCGCCGCGTTTGGCGCGGGGAAGGAGCAACTGGCGCTGCAACGCATGGAGCATTGCTTGCACACCAATCAAGCGATGATGCTGGCGCGCATGTGGCTGATGGACTACCACCTGCGCCGCGGATCGGACGGCGTCGTGTTGGATCTGGCGCGCACCGCGCCGAGCGTCCAATCGCAAGCGCCGGAGGTGGTGATCATGGCGGCGCTCAGCGACCCTGGCGCATCGCTCGGTCCCGAACAACAAGACGCGTTGCGTCAAGCATTGCTGGCGCGCCCTGAACTGATTCCGGCGTACGCGCGCTTCGGCATGTCGACGCTGATGACCAAATACGGCGGGCCGCTGCTGGCGGAAGTGGAATCGCGGGCCCGCAACAATCCCGACGATCCGCGCGCGCAGGCTTTGCTGCTAATGGTGCTGGAAGGCCAGGCCCATCTCGACGAATTCATGACCGCGCTGCAGAATCGCGTGGCCGCGAATCCCAAGTCGATCACCGACTTGATCATGCTGGCGCGTTTGCAGATTCGCCGTCGCGAGTTCAACGCCGCGCGCGCGACCATGGAGAAAGCGGCAGCTATCGCGCCCGACGATCCGCAAGTGATGGTGCGTTTGGCCGAGGCGCAAACCGACTTGGGCGATTGGGACGCCGCATTGAAAACGCTCGACGACATGACGCAGCGCTATCCCAAATCCGCGGAAGCGTGGGTGTTCAAGGGAATCGTCTATCAACAGAAGGGAGAGCCCAAGGACGCCCGGCTTTTTTACGAGGACGCGCTGAAACTCGATCCCAACAATGCGGTGGCGGCGAACAATTTGGCATTGCTGATGGCCGCCGCGCCGTTCAAGGACGCCAATCGCGCGGTCGAGTTGGCGCGCAAGGCGCACACCATCGACATAGCGAATCCGGAATTCGACGACACGCTCGGTTGGCTTCTCTATCAAGCCGGAAACTATGCCGAAGCCGTGCAAGCGCTTGACGACGCCGTGCGGATGCGCCCCGACGATCCAAGTTTTCTCTATCATCTCGGGATGGCGCAAAGTCGTTCACAGCGCGACAAGGAAGCGTTGGTAACTCTGCAAGCGGCCAAGCGGATCAATCCAAACTTGCCGGAGATCAGCGAGATCAATGCGGAAATAATCTCCTTGCAGGCAAGGGTTGCGCGATAGCGCGCAAGCCAAATGGGCACGAGTGTGACGACCAGCAACGCCAAAGACCGATTAAGGGCCACCGTTGCACCGGGTTGAGTTTCTGATTGCAGAGGAATTAGCCTCTGTTCGATAGTTAGGTTGTGGCATTATGGGTGCAACGGATAGCGATGGCACGTCGTCTAATTGGGTAAGCCATCGGGAGTAGCAACTTATGACGCGTCGCTTTTCTTTAGTGCTTCTATTTTTGGCGGCATCGCTTGCGCTGTCTCAAGCAGTTTCAGCCGGTGTGATCTCCCTCGGCACAGCGGCCAACTACGCCATCTACGCGGGACCTTCCATCAATACCTTCACCTACAACGGCCCCGGCAATGTCACCGGCAACGTGGCGATCGGCGCGAGCGGTGCGATCAATTGGGCGAGCCCCGCAACGATCAACGGCGCCGTCTATGAAGCGGCGGGAGTGACCGGAACAAACAGCGGCGTCACGGCCACCGGTGGGTTTTTTACGAATCAAGATTTGTCACAGGTTTACACGGACGCCACGAACGCGTCGATTGCGGCGGCGGCGCTGCCCGCGACCAATACGACGTGGGCCACGAGCGGTCTGTCTGATTCCGGATCGAGCAACGTGACGATCAACGCCACGGTGCCCGCCGGACAAACGGTAGTCGACATCGGCGGTAGCGGAATCAACTTCACCGGCAGCGGCGGACTGATCATCAACGGCACCGCGGCCGAAAGGGTGATCATCAACGTCACCGGAAACAACGGCGATGTCACGTTCACCAATTCCGGTGTCATGTTGACCGGCGGCATCACCGCTAACGATGTGTTGTTCAATATTCTCGGCACGGGCAACGCGCTCAACATTTCGAACACCAACCAGTTCAACGGAACGTTTCTGGTCATCACCGGCAACGTCAGCGTGCACGACTCGACGTTGAACGGCGCGCTGCTGGCTGTGAACAACGCGTCGCCGGGCGGGACCAATGCGCCGGGCAACGCATCGCTGCAAGACACTTCGGGCTTTTCGGTGAACTATCAACCGTTCACGCCGCTTTCTGCGACGCCGGAGCCCGCCACGATCACGCTGCTGGCGTTTGGGATCAGCGGACTCTTCGCGGCGCGGAAGCGTCGCCAGGCGTAATCAATCGCGCATTTCCTGGCCCGTGAGGGCGAGGAATACATCTTCCAACTTAGGCTGCTCGGTCCGCAGATCGCGGAATCGCACGCCTGCTTTCACCAGCGCCGTCACCACGTTCACCACCAGCATGTCGCCGTCGCCGCCGACGATGGTGCGTTCGGCGATTCTTTCCACCGCGCGCACGCCTTCACAATCGCGGATGAGCGCCGTGACGTCCGCGTCGGTGGAAAACACCACGCGGTTGCTTCCACCGAGGCTCGCGATGAGCTTGGCCGGTGTATCGAGCGCCACAACTTTGCCGTGATCGACGATCGCCACGCGATCGCAGAGGCGTTCGGCCTCTTCCATGAAATGCGTGGTGAGAAAAACCACCTTGCCGCGCGCGCGAACGTCGCGGACCAAATCCCACATGGCGTGGCGCGCGTGCGGATCCAGTCCCGTGGTGAGTTCATCGAGGAAAACCAGCTCCGGATCGCCAATCAACGCGAGCGCGATGAAGAGACGCTGCTTTTGACCGCCCGAAAGTTTCGAGAAATACGAATCGCGCTTCTCGGCGAGACCAAGTTGCTCGAGCAGAGGCTCCCATGGCACGGGTTTCGGGTATAAATCCGAGAAAAGATCCATCGCCTCCCACACCTTCATGCGATCGTGCAACGCCGATTGCTGCAATTGCACGCCGATGCGCTGGCGCAGGGCGCGTTCCTCGGTGGCGGGATCGAGGCCGAGGATACGAATCGCCCCGCCGTCGGCCTTGCGCATGCCTTCCATGCATTCGATGGTAGTGGTCTTGCCGGCCCCGTTGGGTCCCACCATGCCGAAGATCTCGCCGCGATGCACGTCGAAGGAAATGTCTTCGACGGCGGTCAGCGATCCGTAGGTTTTTTTCAGGTGAGAGACTTCGATGACGGCGTCGGGCACAAGGGAGATTTTAGCATTGATCTTTGAAGTGCCAAGCACAGGGAGTGCCAAACACAGCGTTTGCGGGTCGGACACCGGCAATCTCTATCGCTGAATCACAACTTCTCTCGCCCGACTGGCTTGTCGCGAAGCCAGGCCTTGTCTTCGCGGCCTCGACGATATCTGTTTCCGCATGAAATCTCTCCTCGCTATCCGAGCAACGCGTCGGCTTCCGGATATCCCGTCGGCAGCGTGACGCCTTTCTTCGACGCGCCGGCGGCCACGAGCGCCGCAATCGATTCCGTGCTTCGACGATGCGTCCAGTACGATTCGACGCATGCTTTGATCGCCATGTTCAGCGGTGTTCGCCCCTTGGTATCCAGTACGTCCAGCGGCGCGCCGCGCTCGATCAGCAATTTCACCGTGGAGTGCTGCGCGCGCCACCCCGCGTTGTGCAACGCGGTGGTGCCCTTGGTTACATCGAAGTAGCCGTCGCCCGCGCCGTGCGGTGCGCCGATCGCGACACTTAAATCGATTAGTCGCGCGACACCATCGGTATTCCCGACGCCCGCAAATTCCACGAGCGGCTGTCCGCCTGCCGCGACCACCTCGCGTACCACAGTTTGCGGCGCGCCTCCAATGGCGGCCAAATCGTTCCGCGCGCACGCCGCGATCAACGCTGCCGCCGGCGCGAGTTTCATCGACACGCCACGCTTCTCGAACAACTCGAGCACGTCGCGCCGGCCGCGACGCGCGGCAATCTCCACGGCCGTTGGTCCCGCGTGCATCGGAATCGTAGCGTCGGCGCCGTGGTCGAGCAATAACCCGATCATCGCGCGGCTATTGTCGCGCCTCACCGACTGATGCAGCGCGGTGACTCCCCAGATGGTCATCATGTTCGGATTGCCGCCGTGTTCCAGCACCAACTTCAAGCCGTCAAGGTCGTGCACGTCGGCCTTGCGCGCGAGCATCCACGAAAGACTCTGCGCGGTGAGCTTGCCGCTTTCCAGCAGTACTTTCATCGCGCCGTTGCCATAGTCTTCGGGCGCATGGTACGGCGTCTCGTTGTCGTTGGGTTCGCCGCCGCGTTCCAATAACACGCGCGTGACACCCGCGTGTCCGGCCACGCCCGCCGCGCCATAGAGCACGCTCTCAAACTCCGGCGTCGGCATATGGCTGTTGTCGAAGAATCCTGTGTTGGGATTCGCTCCGGCGTCGAGCAATGCCGTCGCCGCACGCACAAAACCTTCGGACCGCGAAGGATCGAGACGCAAGTATTTCGAGAAGCAAAGATACGTCAGCGCATCCCACCCGCGCGGACCGCCCTTCGCCGTGGCGCTCGCGGGATCGGCCGCGATGAACCGGCGGACGGCCGCATCGTCGCCGAGAATCGCCGCCGTGTAAATGTCGGCGGCGGCGATTTCCGGATGCGCCGCGAGAATCGCCGCGGGTTTGTCGAGCGAGCCGTGCCACAGGCACGAGTCGATGAATTCGTCACGCGGATCGGGCATGCGAATATCTTATCGCGCCGCGCTGCCTCATTTTCCTGCGTAGTGAACCTGTGGTTCGTATTCGATCCCGTAGGGATCGCAGCATGTAGCCGGTGGTTGAGCGTTTTTTGCGACACCACCGGTTGTCGAATGGAAATAGTTTTCGATCCCGGAGGGATCGCAGCGGGCAGGGTTGCTGCGATCCCTCCGGGATCGATTTTCTTGGTCGCATTGACCGGTGGTAATCGCAAAAGACGCTCAACCACCGGCTACAAGCTGGCATCCCTCCGGGATGCACACGCATTCGAACTGACGCACTACTGCTTCCGTCCGACGTTGAACTTCAACCCCAGGAAAAAATTGCGCCGCTCGGAGGGATAACCGAACACTTCCTCGTACCGCGCGTCGTTGAGATTGCGCACGCGTCCATAGATCGACACGTTGCTCCACACCGCGTACTCCGCCCCGGCGTCGGCGCGCGCGAATCCGGGATTGGTGAAGAGTCCGCCGCTGGCGCCGTAATTCGGCTCGATGTCGAGAACGCTGGCGCGGAAAAACGCCGTGGTGTCGAGCGTCAAGCGTCCATGCGTCCAGGTGATGTCGTACGCCGCGTTGTGCGCGGGACGCCGGATCAACGGTTGTCCCACCTTGAACGGCGGCGCCGCGAGACTCGATCCGCTGAGCGCCAAAGTGTCGGTGGCGTTGTAGGTGTAGTGCCCGGCGACGCGCAGCGAGCGCACCGGACGCACGGCGTAGGTGAACTCCACACCCTGTGAACGTGCGTTCGCCAAATTATCCGATTGCCACTTGCTCAAGTTCGCCTGCGACGGTCCCAGGGTCACGATCAAATCGTGAAAGTGATTGTAGAAATACGTCACGTCGAACGTGGCGCGCTTGTTCCACATGCTTTGTTCCACGCCAAGATCGAATCCCGTGGTTCGCTCGGGTTTCAAGTTTGGATTATTTGTGAAGGCCAGCTCAAAACCGTTCGGCGCGCGCAATCCCGTGCCGGCGCTGCCGTGAAGGCGTGTGTTGCTCGCGGGTTTCGGCAGCCACGCCGCCGACACTTTCGGATTCGGCGACAGCACCGTTGCCGCGGGACGCGCCGGTCCGCCGAATTCAACTGCCGGCATCGCGTCGGTGTGTACGTCCTCGAAGCGGAATCCCGTGTTCAGGAAGAAGCGGCCTTGATATTGATAGCGATTCTCCACGAAGAATCCGAACTCGTTCCGCAGCACCGGGAAAATGTTGCCGCCCGGGTCGGTGAGGAAACTGTTGGTCGTCGACTCGTGTTGATATTCCACACCGGCGACCAGCGCGTCGTGCGGATTCAGCGCGATTTCCGTGATGCTCGCGAAGTCGCCGCGGCGATTCGTGGTTCTCGACGGCCCATAGGGCGACACGAAATCGTAAATCTCGTCGTGCCAGCCGCCCGTGAATTGCTGATTCACGCGGCCCTTCTGAAACTCGTAGCGGAACGCGTGACCGTAGACGTTTTCCTTGCTGCGCGAAATCAAGTCGAGGCCTGGAAACGCTCCGATGGGATTCGATCCATACGGACCGGGCGCACCGCTTTCATTCCCGTCGGCGTTCATGCGATACGTGAATCGTGAGTTCGCGGAAACTTGATAGCTGGCGCTCAGCGACACATCTTCGTTGCGATAATCGCCGTTGGGCACCGCGCCGGCCGACGATTCGTGCGCCGCTTCAACGTCAAGGGACAGTTTTCCGGCGGTGAAGCCCGCACCGGCAGCGCCCTTGTAATATCCAAACGTCCCGCCTTCGAATGAGCCGTGCAATTGCACGCCGCCTTCGTTCTGCCGCGTGACAATCTGAATGATCGCGCCGATGGCGTTGGTTCCGTAGAGCGCGCTCTGCGGTCCACGGATCACTTCGATGCGCTCGATGTTGTTGGCCGGCAGGTTGGCCAAGTTGACTCCGCCGCCGAAGTCGTTTACCTGAACACCGTCGATCATCACCAGCGTCATGTTCGAATTCGCGCCGCGCGCGAAAACGGAACCGACGTTGCCGCGGTCGAGCGTTTGCGACACGACGAGGCCGGGCGCCAGGCGCAGCGCTTCCTCGGCATTCTCCGCGTGAATCGCCTCGATTTCTTGGCGCGTGATGATCGTGGATGAATCGGCAACCGACGAAGCCGCCACTTCGGTCCGCTGGGCCGTCACGTTGACCGTTTCCGCTTTCGCGACAACTTGAAGTTGAAAATCTTCTTTCGTATCGGTTCCGGAATAGTCGAGCGCCCGTGGCGCAGCGGCGAGTCCGGGGGCGTCGGCGAAAAGAGAGAAGTGTCCGTTGGGGACATTCTTCACTCGATATTCTCCTTTGGCATCGCTGAACGCGCCGAGGACCGCGGTGTGGCCCATCAAAACGATTTTCGCGCCGGCGACGGGCTTGCCATGGGGATCGCTGACGGCGCCGAAAACGTCGGCGTGTAAATGTGACGAGAGGAACAACAGGAAAACAGAGACAAATAGACGTGCAGATACGAGACGCATGGTCTCCTCCTATCCCGCGACAGGGGAATTGACATTGCGTTTCGGGCCGGTCTCCTGACTCGCGTCTCGCGGCGCCGCCCGCCTTCCCATCCCAAGAACGGAACAGTGGCTTCAGGGGCGATCACCGGCCGGCTCACTCGAAGCGAACCGGCGGACGTTTACAGTGGCGGGGCCGTGCTGGATTCTCACCAGCTTCCCTGAGCAACCCGAAGGGTGCTCGCCAGAAACGTGAACAGCCACGGAGTATATCACCGTGCTAACATCGACGCATGTCGGAGAACAAACTTTCACGGCGCGAGATTTTGCAAACCGCCACGGCCGGCGTGATCGCGGGAACCATGGCCGGCGCGACGCCGCGGGCCAATGGCGCCGCGACCATGCGCAACGTTCCATTCACCGCAAAAGACAAAGTGCGAATCGGCTTGATCGGCGTCGGCGCGCGCGGCTCCGAACACGTGCGGATCCTGCTGGCCATCGACAACGTGGAGTTGAAAGCGGTCTGCGATATCGACGCGCCGAAAGTGGCCGCCGCGCAGAAGCGCGCGCGCGATGCCGGCGCGCCCGAGCCCGCCGGATACACCAAAGGCGAACGCGATTTCGAAAACCTCTGCAAGCGCGACGATCTCGACCTGGTGATGATCGCGACGCCGTGGGATTGGCACGTGCCGATGGCTTTGAGTGCGATGGAAAACGGCAAGCACGCCGCCGTGGAAGTTCCGGCGTCGTTCACGATCGCCGATTGCTGGAAACTGGTCGACACGTCGGAAAAAACACGCCGCCACTGCATCCAGCTCGAGAATTGCTGCTATGGCTACAACGAGATGATGGTGTGGAACATGGTGCGCGCCGGATTATTCGGTGAACTCACGCACGGCGAGGCCGCTTATCTCCACGACTTGCGTACCATCCTCACCGAAGATCGCAGCGAAGGATTGTGGCGGCGCATTCCGCACACCAAACGCAACGGAAACTTGTACCCCACGCATGGACTCGGTCCCGTGGCGCATTACATGAACATCAATCGCGGCGACCGCTTCGATTCCATCGTGTCGGTCAGTTCGCGCGAGCGCAGCCTCACCGCCTACGTGAAGAAAACTTTTCCCGGCACGGCCAAGGCGCAAGAAAAATACGTTTGCGGCGACATGAACACGTCGATCATCAAGACCGCCGCCGGTCTCACGATTCTCCTGCAGCACAACGTTGTGAGCCCGCGCCCGTACGATCGCTTGAACATGATCTCAGGATCGCTCGGCGTCTTCCGCGATTATCCGCCGCGCATTTATTTCGACGGCATGAAGGAAGAGTCCTGGCACGAGATCACCGACTTCAAGGATCAGTACGAAGATCAGCTCTGGAAGCGCCAAGGTGAACTGGCGAAGAAACTGGGCGGCCACGGCGGCATGGATTTTCTGATGTCCTGGCGACTCATGCAGTGCATGCGCGAAGGACTGGCGCCCGACATGGACGTTTACGACGCTGCGTCGTGGAGCGCGCCGGGACCGTTGAGCGAGGCTTCAGTAGCAGCGGGCGGAGCACCTCAAAAGTTCCCCGATTTCATGCGTTCAAGCGCTTGAATCCAAGGGCTTTAACCCATCGGTAGGTTCGTTTTGTAATTTTCGTTTTTTGAGCGTTTTCGCGGCCTCTCGTAATTCGTAAAATATTCGCCTGCGTCAATCAGTCTACCATAGCTTGTCAATAGTGTGTCATTTCTTGCTATCATTCGCTTCATGGCCCGGCTCCCGCTGATTGCGAAGTACTGCGACGGCTACGTTCTCACCGGAGGACGCAGCTCCCGCATGGGTCGCGATAAAGCACTGCTGGAACTGGACGGCCGCACGTTGATCGAAGTAGTTGCGGCGCATGTCAAGCGTGCGCTCGGAGAAGTCACGTTGATCGGCAATCGCGACAAGTATTCGCCGTTGGGCCTCCCGGTGATCGACGACCTTCATCCGGGCCAGGGACCACTCGCGGGAATCGAAACGGCGCTTCGTCATTCGCGCAAACCGCTCGTGCTGGTGGTGGCGTGCGACATGCCGTTCTTGAACGCGCCGTTTCTCGACGCGCTCGTGCAAATTGCTTCCGTGGCCGACGCCGAAGTGACCGTGGCCGAGTCCGTCGATTACGCCTTCGAATCGCTGTGCGCCGTCTACAACCAAAGCACCCTGCCGTTTGTGGAAGCGGCGTTGGAACGCGGCGAGTTGAAAGTAACGTCGCTGTACGAAAAAGTTCGCGTGCGCAAACTGAGCGCCGAAGAATGCCGCCCGTACAATCCGCACGGCGTGCTTTTCTCGAACATCAACACGCCGCAGGATTTCGAATTGGCGCGGCGGCGATTTGAATCCAACGCCGCGGCCGCGGCCCGCTAGCTCCTCCGAGCCATGATCGAAGAATCCGCGCATTACATCGAATTTCGCGGTGTGTCGAAAGCGTTCGGCGACCACGTGGTGCTCAACGACGTGTCGCTGTGCGTGGAGCCGGGCGAAACTCTCGCCGTACTCGGACGCAGCGGCGTGGGCAAATCCGTCACGCTGAATTTGATCATGGGATTTCACCAGCCGGACTCGGGACGCGTCTTCGTGGCGCATCGCGACATCACGGGAATCCGCGAGCGCGAGTTGCTGGAGATTCACAAGAAAGTCACGATGGTGTTTCAATCCGGCGCGCTGTTCGATTCCCTGAGCGTCGGCGACAATGTGCGTTTTCCTCTGGAAGAACGCATGGAGCTGAGCGAAAGCGACCGCGAAGAAATTGTCGACGGCATGTTGGACCTTTTGGAAATCTCCAATCTCAAGGATCTGATGCCCGCCGACCTGAGCACCGGAATGAAGCGCGCCGTTTCCATCGCGCGCGCGCTGGCCGCGAAGCCCGAAGCGATCTTATACGACGAGCCGACCACCATGGTCGATCCTTTGATGTCGGCGCAAATCGGCGACTTGATGCGCAAACTCAAACAACAACTGAAACTCACGTCGGTGGTGGTGACGCACGACATGGCGTTGGCGCGCAAAGTCGCCGACCGCGCCGTATTCCTGCATGATGCGCGCGCGGCGTACTTCGGCCCCATCTCGCGGATCTATCAAGACGGCGCGCCGTTCATCCGGGAATTTTGGGATTTGGACGCGATGCCCGCCGCGGGGTCCCTGTGAGCGAGAAAGTCAGTGAACCCACCGCACCCACTGTACCCACCGCACTAAAACGCGAAGTGGGACTACGCGATCTTGTCCTGTTCAACGTCAGCGCCGTGCTGGGATTGCGTTGGCTTGGCACCGCCGCGCACACCGGTCCGCACTCGCTGACGCTGTGGGTGCTGGCGCTCCTGATGTTTTTCGTTCCGCAGAGTCTCACGGTTGTGGAACTGGCGCGGCGATTTCCCGACGAAGGCGGCATTTACGATTGGACCAAGCGGGCTTTCGGACCCTTCCATGGATTCATGTGCGGTTGGAGTTATTGGATCAGCAATCTGGCGTATTTTCCCACCGTGCTGATTTCCGGCGTCGTGCTGGGAAGCTACGCCGGCGGCGCGCGCGGCGTGGCGCTGGCGAAAAGCACAACGTACACCACGGCGTTGGCGCTCACGCTGATGGCCATCGCGACCATTTTGTGCGTCGCGGGCACGGCGAAAGGCAAGTGGCTCGCGAACATCGGCGGTCTCGCGATCTGGGTGCCGGGCGGATTGCTGTGCGTCTGCGGAATCATCGCGTGGCAGAAATTCGGCAGCGCCACGGCGATCACGTTGGCATCGCTGAAGCCGAAGTTCGAGCTGGACACCATGAACTTTTGGTCGCAGCAAGCGTTCGCCTTCGCGGGACTCGAGCTCGCGCCGATCATGGCGGGAGAAATCCGCGATCCCGAAAAAAATATTCCGCGCGGTGCGTTGCTCGCGGGTGTGAGCATTGCGCTGGTCTACCTGGCGGGAACGGCGGCGCTGATGGCCGTGATTCCGCCGGCGCAAGTCGATTTGATCGGCGGTCCCGTGCAAGCGATCGACGATGTCGCGCGACGCTACGGTTTTCCCGGCGTGAGCGGCGCGATCGGATTGCTGATGGCCGTGGGCGCGCTCGGCGGCGCGGCAGCGTGGCTGGCGGGATCGGCGCGTCTCGCCTTCGTCGCGGGACTCGATCGTTTCCTGCCTCCCGCGTTCGGCAAATTGCATCCGAAATGGGGAACGCCGTACGTGGCGATTTTGGCCCTGGCGATTCCCGCGCTGGCTCTATTGGCCCTGGGATTCTTCGGCGGAACGGTGGCCGAGACGTTCGTGCTGCTCGCCGACATGACGTTGTTGTTGTACTTCGTTCCGTTCCTCTACATGTTTGCGGCGTTGTTGAAACTGGGCGCGAGCCCGAAGATGTCGGGACTGGCGATACTCGGCGCGCTTACCACGCTCGCGGCCGTGGTGTTAGCGCTGATTCCGCCCGCGGAAGCGGCGAGCAAGCTCGTGTTCGCGGAAAAACTCGCCGGAGGAACGCTGGGATTCTTCGTAGTCGGCGGATGGCTCTACAGCCGCCGCCCCGCCGCTGTTACTTCACGTCTCCCATCATCCGGTTCACCGGCCTGATCAGCAGCGCCATCAAGACCGCCGCGGCCAGCGCGAACAATCCCACCGCGCCGAATAATTTCGGCAGCGCCAGCGATTCGTAGAGACCCGCCATGCGTCCGCCGAGGAAATTTCCCAGCGACGTGGCCAGGAACCACAAGCCCATCACCATTCCGCCGATGCGCACGGGCGCGAGCTTGGTCATGGCGCTCAATCCCACGGGACTCAAACACAGTTCGCCGATCGTATGCAGGAAATACGTGAGCGTCAGCCACAAGGGACTCACGCGTCCGTCTGACGCCGCTGCCGGCACGAGCACGAGGAAGCCGAGCGCCACAAACACCAAGCCAATCGTGAACTTCGTGGGACTCGAAGGGTCGTGTTTGCCGAGCTTGATCCACATCCACGCGAAAAATGCTGCCATGCCGAACACGATGAATATGGAGTTCAATGATTGAAACCAGCTCGCCGGAAATTCGAAATGATAGCCATTGGCCGTAGGAGACGCAAACTTGCTGAATGCGTTGTTCAACCACCCGAAGGAGGTTGCCGGGAAGTTAACCGCAGGCATCTGCGTTTTTCGATCCGCAAAGAGATTCAACGTGGAGCCAGCCTGTTCGAAAACCGACCAAAAAATCGCCGACGACCCCAGAAACGCAAAAACTGCGATCAAACGTCTGCGTTCCTCCGCGGTCCAATCGGCGGAGGCCATCAGCCACACGATCACGCCGACTACCGTAATTCCCAACAGGATCCCATATGCCAAATTGATCCGCTCGGCGGTGATCCCTATGATGCCGGTGTAGCCGAGCACTCCGACTAACGCGAGAACCCCGAACGTCGCGCCGACACCGATGAACAAGTGCTTGCGTTGCTCGGCGGCGCCTTCTGCGCTTTCTGGTTTCACCGGCTCGCGTCCAGCATCGCCGAAATGCTTGCGGCCGAATTGATACTGAATCAATCCGAGCGCCATTCCCACTGACGCCACAGCAAAACCGAGCCGCCAATTCACTTTTTCACCGAGGGTGCCGCAAATGAGGGGTGAAATCAGCGCGCCGAGGTTGATACCCATGTAAAAAATCGAGAATCCGGCGTCGCGGCGATTGTCGTTCGGTCCATACAGGTGTCCGACAATGGTGCTGACGTTCGGTTTCAAGAAGCCCGTGCCTATCGCGACCAATCCCAGGCCCAGGTAAAACGTGACGACGCTCGGCATTGCAAGTCCCGCGTTGCCTGCGGCGATCAGCAGACCGCCCCAAAACACGGCGCGCTGCTGGCCGAGGAAACGATCGGCCATCCATCCGCCAGGCAGCGCGAGCATGTAGGCGATTGACGTGTACAGGCCGTAGATTGCACTGGCCCTGGCAGCGTCGAAGCCGAGTCCACCTTTGGAAGCGGCGGCAGTCATAAACAGAATCAATATCGCGCGCGTGCCGTAGTAGCTGAAGCGCTCCCACATTTCCGTGAAGAAGAGCGTGGAAAGTCCTCGGGGATGGCCGAAGAACGATGTGTCAGTTGGCGCAGTCATGATCGTAGCTTCGATGAAAACACAAAGACCCAAAGAACACAAAGAAAAAGCAACCGCAGATAAACGCCGATGAACGCCGATGAAACCCGGCCCTATCTGCGTTTATCTGCGTTCATCTGCGGCTAAAGGTTTTTCCCGTTTCCCAAAGATCGCCGTGCCGACGCGCACCAGCGTCGAGCCCTCTTCGATGGCCGTTTCGAAATCGTTGGTCATGCCCATGGAGAATTCGCTCACACCCACGCGCTCGCCGATCGCGCGCAGGCGGCGGAAATACGGCCGCGCGACCTCGGGATCGGTCGACCACGGCGGCATGGTCATGAGTCCGCGGAGATGCAAATGGTCGAGGGTGCGAATCTCCTTGGCGAGCGATTCAACTTCGGTTTCCGCGGCCCCGGTCTTGGCCGCTTCTTCGCTGAGTTTCACTTCGATGAACACGTCGAGCGGCGATTTCCCGCTGCGCGCGCGCTGCTCGTGCAGACGTCGCGCGAGCGAGGCGGAGTCAACAGTGTGCACAACGTCAAAGAGTTGGGCGGCGCGCGCGGCTTTGTTCGATTGCACGTGGCCAATCATGTGCCACGCTGCGCCGGGCCATTGCATTTGCGGACTCTTGCCTTCAAATTCCTGAATGCGATTCTCGCCGAAGTGGCGCTGACCCGCGTCGTAAGCCTCGCGTATCGGCGGCGGTGGAAAAGTCTTGCTCACGGCGACCAACTCCACCGATCCCGCGGCGCGGCCGGCGCGCGATTCCGCCGCGGCGATGCGTTGCCGGATCTCGCTGAGGTGGCCTGCGATATCGCCCATGCTATGATTTTGTCACATCGTGCGTGGACTCTTCATCACCTTCGAAGGCTTAGACGGCAGCGGGAAAACCACTCAAATCGAAATGGCTGCGCGACGTTTGCGCCGTCAAGGTTTTTCCGTGCTCCTCGCGCGAGAGCCGGGTGGCACGCGCTCGGGCGACGAGATTCGCAAGATCGTCCTGAGCTCGCGGACGAAACGCCTGGATCCACGCGCGGAAGTCCTGCTGTACTTCGCGTCGCGTGCGCAGAATGTCGCCGAAGTGATTCTGCCGGCGCTCGATCGCGGCGCGATTATCCTTTGCGATCGCTTCACCGATTCCTCGCGCGCGTATCAGGGCGGTGGCCGTCAGCTTCCGCCGCACGCTGTCGAGGATCTCGACCGCATCGCCTGTCAGGGGCTCGTGCCCGATCGCACCATACTTATCGACATCGCGCAGCGGCAAAGTGTCGTCCGCGCGCGCAAGCGCAACACGCGCACCGGCCGCGACGAGAGCCGCTTCGAGAAGGAGAACGCCGCGTTTTTCGCGCGCGTCCGCAAGGCGTTTCTCACCATTGCGAAGAAAGACCCGCGACGGGTGCACGTTATCGACGGCAATCGCACGCCGGAAGAGATTCACGAAGATATTTGGAACGACTTATGGGATTTGATTCATTCATCGGGAATGCGCCCGCGGTAGCGTCGCTGCGGCGCATGCTGACCGCCGGCCGCTGGCCGAACAGCTTGATCCTCGCCGGACCGCTGGGCATTGGCAAACACACACTCGCGTCGATGGCGGCGCGCGCGCTGAATTGTCTCGACGACGAAGCGCTCGCCGCCGGCGACTTTTGTGGAATGTGCGCGAATTGCCGGCGCATCGCGCCAGTGGAATCGCCGGAATCCGACGAGGAATTCGCGAAGCTGCTCTCCGCGCGCGCCAAAATGCGCGCCGAAGACCGCCGCGAGCGTCCGCTGATGTTTAGCACGCATCCGGACGTGATCGCGTTTCTCCCCGATGGTCCGCTGCGCCAAATCTCCATCGACCAAGCGCGATTGCTGAAGGAACACGCGCAATTCCTGCCGGCCTCGGCGCGCCGCCGCGTGATGATTGTCGACGAAGCCGAGCGCATGGACGCGGCGGCGGCCAATTCCATGCTGAAGATTCTGGAAGAGCCGCCGGAGACCACCGCGCTGATCCTTACGGCGGGGAATTACTACGAATTGCTTCCCACGATTCGCTCGCGCGGTATCCCGCTGCATCTTTCTCCTGCCGCGGAAAGCGACGTGGAGAGATTTCTCGCCGCGCGCTCGGAAATGTCCGCCGCGGATCGCAAGCTCGCCGCGCATCTCTCTGAAGGATGTCCGGGGCGGGCGCTGGGTCTCGATTTAGAAGTCGCGCGCAAGCAACGGCGTGACGCCGCGGAATGGCTGGTTTCGCTCGCGGCGCGCGCGGGCGCCAAACCGAATTACGAAGACGTGATGGCGCGCACCGAAGGTCTGGCGCGTGGCGAGGACAATCTGGAAACGGTCGTCGCGATCCTTTACTCGATCGTTGAGGATCTGCTGCATCTTCGCGCCGGCCGCCCTCCGCTGCGCAACGTGGAGTTGGAATCGACGCTCAAGCCGCTCGCCGCGCGCGTCGATTGGGCGTGGCTGGAACGCGCATCGCAACGTCTTGATCAGTTGCAGCGCAACTTGCGCCGCAATGCGAATCGGCAGCTAGCCCTCGAAGGACTAGCCGCGATCCTGGCCGGGTAAAAAAGCAACCGCCGATAAACGCCCAAGAACGCCAATTTGAGCTCGATCCCCATCGGCGTTCATCAGCGTTCATCGGCGGTTGCATTTCATTTGTTCGATAGGGAAAAATCGCGATTGTGATTCGTCGCCGCCCTGTGATATCTTTTCGTTAACTGCCAGACCACCTAGCCCACTGGTTTCAAAAGGCCGCGGTTAAAAGGCCGTTTCCGGCTGGGGTGAGCAGCAACTAAACGGAGCTCATACAAACAAAATGTTTACCGCACAGAGGGGACCGGGCCCGAGGACTCCCGACAAGCCCAACGCCGAAGTCAACCGCCGCCTGATTCGACCGTCGCTGAACGAGGTGAAGGAACAAATGCAGAGCCGGCCGCCGCGCAAAAAGCCGACTCCGCCGGAACAGACCAACGCGGAAAACTTTTACTACGTCAAACAGATGCAGTCGCGCACCCCGATGGTGGTGGTGTTGCAAGACGGCGAGAACATTCACGGCATCATCGAGTGGTACGACAAGTATTGCATCAAGGTGAACCGCATCGGCGCGGCGAACCTGCTGATCTACAAGTCGAACATCAAGTATCTGTACAAGGAAAGTGAAGCCCGCGGGATTAAGGAAGAGTAGCGACGCGTTTGAGCGTCGCTGCGACCAAAGACGTTGCGGCGCACCACTTACATCCTCCTGCTCCTGGCCACGTGCCTGGTGACGCGCGTCTTCTACTTCGGCTTCGTGTGGGCCGATGAAGGACTGTGGTTCACCGTGGCGCAGGAAATGCTGCGCGGCAAGACGCTGTACCGCGAAATCTGGTTCGACAAGCCGCCGGCCCTGGCGGCGATCTTCGAAGGACTTTTTTCACTGCCCATCAACCAACTGCTCGCCGTGCGATGGTTCACGGTGCTCTACGCATTTGCCGTGGCGCTGATGCTTTGGCGGATGGCCGCGTACTTTTGGCCGGCGCCGGAAAGTGGCGGGCCGCGCATCACACGATGGTCGGAAGGACGCATGGCCGCGCTTTTCTACGCGTTTTACAACGCCACCTACATTCACTCGCAGGTGCAGCCCCTGGCCGGCGATCACTTGGTCTTGATCCCTTACCTCGGATCGGTGTGGCTTTACCTGATGGACCGTTGCGTTTGGGGCGGCGTTGCGGCTTCGTTGGCGTTCCAGATTAATCCGAAGGTCGCGGTGATCGCCTTGGTGTTTGTGTTCATCGAAGCGCTTCGCCTCGATCCGCGCGGCTGGTTCCAGCGCATGGCGCGTTTTACCGCGGGATTTATGGCAGGATCGCTGCCGTGGCTGTGGTACCTGACGTCGAACGGCAAGTGGGACGCATACGTTGAAGATTTCTGGGGCTGGGGATTTCGCTACGTCGGCGTCTACTCGGTAGGGGAGTGGTTTTCGCGCGGCGGGCTTCGGACGCTGAATTACTTGGGATTTCACGCCGCGCTGGCGATGGGCGTGATCCTCCTCTTCCGTTACGCTGGCTCGGGCGAAACCCGTGAACGCTTTCACTCGCATGTTCTGCTTGCCTGGCTCGGCGCATCGTATCTCGGCGTGGCCGGCGGCGGACGCTTCTATCCGCGATACTTCTACCTGGTCCTCCCGCTGATTTGCTTGCTCGCCGCGCGTGGATTCCGCCTGGCGCTGGACGCTCCGGCGTCACGCGCGTGGCGCACGGCCGCGGCCATCGTGGTCGCGGCCAGCCTGTGCGTGTCGCTCATCCGCTTTCACTCGCGGACCGTCGTGCTCGCATTTCAAGCGGTCACCGGACGCCAAACGTCGTACATCTCCAACTGGGACGACACCGCGCTCGACCGCGACAGTCGCGCGCTTGCATCAAACATCGTCGCGCATGGCGATCCGCACGCCACCTTGTTTGTGTGGGGATATCGCCCCGAGATTTACTTTTATTGTGGATGCCGGCCTGTGTCGGAGTTCTTGAGCTCGCAGCCGCTCACCGGCGTCCCCGCCGACATTCAGTTGACGCAGTCCAGGTCCGCCGCGCCGATCGAAGCGGCTCGGAATCGCATGAAACTAGCGTTGGAGCTTCACGCGTTTCGCCCTGAGTTCATCGTGGATGGACTCGGGGCCTACAATCCCGCTCTGGCGATGGAGCAATATCCGGAATTACTCGAAGTGTTGGCGCGATTCTACCGTCGCGATCGCTTGGAAATTGGTCACGGATGGATTTATCGCCGATTGAGCCCGGCGGAAACTCTGCCTCCGATTATCGCGAGCTTATCGATGACGACGCGGCATGGAAGCGTACACCGGTTCGGTCCGGAAGAACGCTTTCAACACCTGCCAAACCTTACGAATGGCGCTGGGCATAACAACCTCCCTGTTTCTGCGATTATAGACGCTGTCATGCCCTAAAACGTTTCAATGACTCACTTTTGCCACTACTTTTTTGTGATGGCGTCGATAACTCGGGTCTCGAAATGGGCCGCGACAGTGACTACCAGCCCAGCTTTTCTTGCAGCGTCGAGCGATATCGCCGGCTGATTTCGATGGACGCGCCCGATTGCAGGCGCGCCATCGCGCCGCCGCTCGCCAGCGGTTCGATCTCGGCGATCGAGGAAAGATTCACGATGGTCTGCTTGTGGACGCGCGCGAATTTTTCGGGATCGAGCTTTGCTTCGAGATCGCGCAGGGTGTAATTCACGAGCATCCGGCCGTCGCCAATGAGGGCGAAAACTAACTCATCTTCTGCCACGAAGCCGTGAACTTGGCGCAGCGGCAGGACATGCAGGCGAGTTCCTCGACGGCCCACCACCCGCTCGAGAAACGTGCGCGGTTGAGCCAGCGCCGAGGCGAGTTTTTCGAGATTCTCGAGTGTCGTGCGCGGTCCCTGCCGCGCCGCGAGCAGGGTGCGCGCTTTTTCCAGCGCCTTGTCCAGGCGATCCGCTTCCACCGGCTTCAGCAGGTAGTCCACGGCGCTCACTTCAAATGCGCGCAGCGCATATTGGTCGTAAGACGTCGCGAAGATCACCAGTGGCACGTTGGGCGTGCGCAACTCGCGGACCACTTCAAAGCCGTTGGGCGGCGGCATCTGCACGTCGAGGAAAACGATGTCCGGTTTTTCGCGCTCGATCATTTCCAGCGCGGCCAAACCGGTGTTCGCTTCGCCGGCGATCTCAACGTTCCCGGAGTTTTCGAGCAATCGCCGTAAGCGATTGCGCGCCGGACGTTCGTCGTCGACGATCAAGACACGCATACTTTCACCTCGACGGCGACCGGTAAATCGAAACTTACACGCGCGCCCGCGCCGGGCGACGATTCCACGCGCCAATGCCCCGGTCCCGCGAGGCGCTCGACGCGCGCGGCGACGTTGGCCATTCCAATGCCTTCCGTGGCTCTCGGCGACGGCTCGAAGCCGACGCCGTCGTCTTCAATACTGATGCTCAATTCCTTCTCGCGAAGTTTGGCGCGCACTGTCACGCGTCCAGGGCCCTGCTTGGGCGAAATCCCGTGACGCACCGCGTTCTCCACAAGCGGCTGCACCAGCATCGGCGGCACCGGAAGATCGGCGAGTTCATCGGGCACGTCGATCGCGTACTCGAGCTTTTCTTCGAAACGCGCCTTCTCGATTTCCAGATACGACCGCACGAAGGCGACCTCGCGGCCGAGCGTCACCGTCTCCTGGCGGCTGGCTTCCAGCGCAAATTGAAAAATGCGCGCGAGGTTCAAGATGGTCTTTTCGGCCGCCGCGGGATTCGATTGCGTGAGATCGGCCACCGTGTTCAAGGCGTTGAAGAAAAAATGCGGATTGATTTGCGCCTTCAAGGCCTTCAACTCCGCGCGCACCGCGAGTTCGCGCAGTTCGTGCTCGCGCCGCGCTTGCTCGATGTGATCGAGTGTGGCGCCCAACTGCGCGGCGATCGCGCTAAGAACTTTCAAATCCTCGCTTTGATACGGTTCTTGGCGCGGGCGCTCCCCGAATTGCAGCCAGCCGTGGGTACGTTGCCCGTTCGATCCGTACATCGGCACGCTCAGCGTGCCCTCGGCGCGCGCCTGATCGCCGGTGGCGGTGAATCGCACTTCCGCCAAGCGCAATGCTTTCGCCAGCGACTGGCATACGTGCGCGATTGCCGCGTTGGCGTCATCGAATTGCCGCAATTCCTCGCCGATCTCGCGTTGCAGCGTTTCGTAATTCGGGCGATGGAATAAGTAGCGATCGATCGCCCGGTCCATCCGCGGCCGCATGGCGCTGAACGCCATCGCCAGCACCCACGCGACGGCCCAAATCACCACTTGGTTGGTGTGCTCCGGAATGGCCAACATCAAGACCGCCAAGCCGCTCAGCAGAATCAACGCCAGGAGACCGCGTTTGATGAGCGCGTCGAAGAAGAGGAATCGCGTCTTGTAATACGTCAACGGCAACAGGACCGCCAGCGGCAGCAGCTCGATCGCCAGCGTCCACAGCGCGAATTCGTCGGCGCCATGCAAGCGGTAGAAATGTTCGAAATTCGCGAGCAGCATTCCGCCGATCGTGCCGATCAGCAAAACCAAAAACGCGTGCCACTCGTCGGGACGATAGAGCGTGTCGTTCAGGCGTTCGTCGCTCGGACGTTTCGTCAGCGCGAAACCAACGACGTATTTGTTGTTGACGCGTCCGGCGCCGCTGGTCAGCCGCCAGCTTCCGAAGAACGACGGCTTGCCGTCGTTTGAGCCGCGGACTTGCGCCGCGAGATTGCTCAGGATCTGAAGCTGAATCGTGAAACAGATGCCGCCAAAAACACCGAAGAGAAAACTAGTCAGCGATCCATGCGGCGGCAGCGGCGCGGCAACGGTCCAATTCGTATACGTGGCCAGCGTCGTGAAAAACGCGCGTGCCGTGAGGCCAATGACCGCCACGCCGAGAGCGTAGGTGAGCGCGATCCAAATGGCGGGCAGGTGTTTTTCTTGCAGGCCGCTGGAGAATACCGGCGGCTCGCGAGGACGATCGGGATCTTCGATCGTTGCGCGATGCGTGAGCGCCAAGAAGTGTCCGCCGAAAACGTAGAACAGCAGGCGCAGGATTTCGGCGCTACCGCGCAGGATATATGCGTGGCGATGCGCATCGGCGCCGGTGGTGGGCAGCGCGTCGGCTCCGGCCAGGGCCAGAAAATACGCGGTGATCGATCCGAGCATGAGCTCGAGCACCACAATGTCCTTGCTCTGTTTCGCGCGGCTGAGGATCGAGCTCAGCAGCGCGGCGCAAGCCAGCGCCGCGACGGCGAGGAACGCGGACGAGTGGCTGGTGATCAGCGGCATGGATGGACCGAGTCCGTCTATTGCATGATACCCCGTCAGAATTGTTCGGGTGAGCGCGGCCGCGTGGCCGATGGTCCCGGCCGACGGGCGGATCGCCCAAAGGAGCGGACCCGCGGTCATCAACATCGAGTGCAAGGCGTGAATCATTGTGAGTAGCATCGGTGTTGCCTCCGACGCTTTCAGTTTCAGCCGGGGCGGCCGGGGAATCGAGTGCGGGATGGGTAAGCGGCGGAAAAAACCGGGTGAGCGGCGGGATTCGCCCCATGCGTCTAGTGAAAATCGCGAGACGCCGAGGCTGCGGCGTGCAGCGGCAGCGCCTCCACGCGCCGCGCTTTTACGGAAATCGCGCCATCTTGCTTTTGCAGCGCGCCTTCCACCAGCAAAAACGGCTGCCCGGTGAGCGCGGAGCGGAATCGCTCGTACAATTTCGGCGTCACGATCACGTTGGAGATTCCCGTTTCGTCTTCGAGGCTCAGGAACAAAAATCCTTTCGCCGTGCCGGGACGCTGCCGCACGATCACGTTTCCCGCGACGCGCACGCGCGCGCCATTCGGAACGCCGGCCAAGTCGTTCGAGCGCCGGACTCCTCTCCGCGCCATTTCCTCGCGGCGAAACGACATGGGATGGCGGCCGATGGTGAGTCCCGTGCCGTGAAAATCGGCGGAGAGCCGTTCGAGCGGCGACATCGGCGCGAGCGGACACGCTTGTTCTTCCGGCGGCAATGTTTCAAACAATTCGCCGGGGCGCCGCGCGGCGCGCGCCGCTTGCCAGAGCGTGTTGCGGCGATGCGTGGTTTCAGTAATCCAGTTGAACGCGCCCGCCGCCGCCAGTTGCGTCAATTCATCCTTGTGCAACTCCGGTGCGCGATGCGCTAAATCCTCCACGCTCGTAAAGGCGCGGGTCTTTCTGGCACGCAAAATCGCTTCGCCCGATTCCCGGCGAAGTCCGCGAACGTAACAGAGTCCCAATCTCATGTCGGGGCCCATGTCCGGAAGTTTTTCGCCTGGTTGCAATGTGCAAAACCAATCGGAGCACGTGACGTCCACGGGACGCACGCGCAATCCATGACGCTGCGCGTCTTTCACGATGGTCGCCGGTTGATAAAATCCCATTGGCTGATTGTTTAGAAGCGCCGCGGTGAACGCCGCCAAGTAATGCGTTTTCAGATACGCGCTGGCGTAAGCGATCAGCGCAAAGCTCGCCGCGTGCGATTCGGGAAATCCATAGAGCGCGAACGACGCGATCGCTTGCACGAGCTGGTCCTGCACGGCGCCCGTAAATCCGTTGCGTTCCATGCCGGCGCGCAGGCGCACTTCAATTTCCTTCATCTTCATTTCCGATCGCTTGTGACTGAAAGCTCGCCGAAGTTCTTCCGCTTCACCGCCCGAAAATCCCGCGGCGGACATCGCCAGTTTTATCAATTGTTCTTGAAATAGCGGGACTCCCAGTGTGCGTTTCAACACCGGTTCGAACGACGGATGAATGCAGTCGGGAGGCTCGCGTCCCAAGCGCCGTTGGATATAGGGATGCACCAGTTTTCCGACAATCGGGCCGGGGCGAATGATGCCCACTTGCACCACGATGTCGTAGAAATGTTCGGGATGAATGCGCGGCAGGCACGCCATTTGCGCGCGGCTTTCCACTTGGAACAAGCCCACGGTGTCGGCGGTTTGCAGCGCGTGGTACACCAACGGATCGCCGGCAGGAAGATGCGCCAGGTCCACTTCTTCACGATAAGCCTCGCGGATCAGCACCAGCGCTTCTTCGAGCAGCGCCATCATGCCGAGGCCGAGCAAATCCACTTTCACGATGTGCATGTCGGCGCAATCGTCTTTGTCCCACTGCACGATGACGCGCCCGGGCATCGACGCCGGTTCGAGCGGCACCACCGAATCGAGCGCGCCTTGTGCGATGACCATGCCGCCGGAATGTTGGCCGAGGTGCCGCGGCATGTTTTGCACGGCGAGGTACAACTCGAAAAACTTGCGGATGCGCGGATCGTTTTTTACGTCGAGTCCCGCGGTCTCGAATTGCCGTTGCGGCGTGTCGTGCGGATCGCGCCATTCCCATGATTGCGAAAGCGCGGCCAGGCGCGCGGTGGTTTCCTCTTCGAAGCCGAGCACCTTGCCGACTTCTCTCGCCGCCGATCGCGAGCGATAGGTGATGACGTTGGCGGTCATCGCGGCGCCCAATTTCCCGTAACGCTCGTAGACGTATTGGATCACGCGCTCGCGGCGGTCGCCCGACGGCAGGTCGAGATCGATGTCCGGCCATTCGCCGCGTTCTTCGGAAAGAAATCGCTCGAAAAGCAATTCCATCGCGATGGGATCCACCGCGGTGATTCCCAGCGCGTAACAAACCGCGCTGTTGGCCGCCGATCCGCGCCCTTGCGCCAAAATTCCTTGCTCGCGACAGAAGCGCACGATGTCCCACACGATCAAGAAATATCCTGCTAAGCCGAGTTTTTCGATGAGCCGCAATTCATGCTCGATTTGCCGCCGCGCACGCTCGTGATACGGACGGAATCGCGCCTGCGCGCCGGCGTCGGTGAGCGCACGCAAAAACTGGGGCATCGATTCGCCGTGCGGCGTGGGATAGCGCGGGAACTCGTAACCCAAATCGTCGAGCGTGAAGGCGAGGCGGGAGGAAACTTCGCCCGTGCGCGCGACCGCGTCGGGAAGATCGGAGAAGAGTCGCGACATTTCCGCCGCGGATTTAAGATGACGTTCTGAGTTTGCTTCAAGGAGCCGTCCGGCCGTTTCCAGGCGGACATGATTTCGGATGCACGTGAAGACGTCGAGCAATTCGCGCTGCGCGGCGTGCGCGTATCGCGCGCCGTTGGTGGCGACCACGGGAATATGCAGCGACTCGGCCAGCGCGATGGTCGCTTGATTGCGCGAAGCTTCTTGGCGTGAATAATGGCGTTGAATCTCCGCGTAAACCTGGCGAGGTCCAAAGATGCGCACGGCGAGCGGCGCGGTGTCGAGGTTCGCCAGGGCGATGAGTCCTTCGGAAAATTCCTCGAGGTCTTGCGAGGTTGCCGCGCCCTCGCCCTTTTTGCCGGCGCGCAGCTTCATTCGCGTGACCATTTGGCAAAGATTCCGGTATCCCGTGCGATTTTCGACCAGAAGCGGCAGGCGATGGCCCGTAGCAAGCGACAATTCCGCGCCGATATGCGCGCGCACTCCCGCCTTTTGCGCGGCCATGTGAAAGCGCGCCGCGCCGTACACACCGTCGCGATCGAGCAACGCGGCGGCGGGCAATCCCAACTCGGCGGCGCGATCGACAATGTCCTCGGGCAGCGCTGCGCCTTCGAGAAAGCTGAAAGCGGAACTCGCGTGAAGCTCGACGTAATTCATTTGGAGTGCGGCGACTTGTCGCCGCTTTCGACGCGCGAGGCTTGACTCGCGCGCCCGTTTGTAACGACGTGAAGCGCGGCCCGCGTCAAGCCGCGGGCATCCAAAGCGGCGACAAGTCGCCGCACTCCAAATTAGTCGTACATTCCATCGATGTACCAAGCGTTCGTATCAAGGTTCACGAAAATGCGATACATTCCGTCCACGAGCGCGACATCCCATTCATCGCGCGACCACTTGGCGGCGTTCCACCAATCGCCGGAACTGCGCCATGGTCCCGCGGACGCCTCGACGCGTCCCTGAATTCCTTGTGCCGCGACAAACGCAGGTGGCACGCCGCGCACGCGCGCCGGGAGCGGTGGACGAAATCGGCGGAGCGCCAACTTTGTTTCGTGAATTTCCGGCGCTTCGGGCAATTGCGCCGGCGGTTGAAAATGCGCTAAGCGAAATGCATCGCGGCGATGGGTGTCGAGTAATTCCGGCGACCCCAAACGGTCTTCGCCGATGAGCCGGGCCAGCCTGGCCAGCGTGATCTCAAGTTTTTCCGGCTCCGGCGCGGCCGGGGTGAAGAGTCCCCGCTGCAAGCGTTGCGGCGGCGCGGGGGTTGCGCGCAATTCCAGCGCCACCACCTCCGCCGGCGGCGGATGTTTTTCTAAATCGAGTTGCAGCAGTTTCAGCAGCGACTTTTGATCGCGCATCGGGCAGGGAAGACGCAAGGACCGCTCCCAGATGGCTTCTTTTGTTTCTTGGCGCGATTTTTCCGTAAGCAATTTTGCGCTGTAGTGCAATTCGTCCGCCGCGAGTCCGCGGGAATCGAGTTCCGCGCAAAGCTCGCCGAGCATGCCGGAAAAAAGAAAAAGCAGCGGTTCGCTTTCGGCGACGGGAAACTCAAGTTCTTGGCAGCGCACATATTCCGGCGCGGCGATCTCCGGCAGGAGCGGGCGCTCCAGCGCGCCGCGCGCGCGCCGCTGCCATTCAATGCCCGCTGCTCCCAAGCGCACCGCGAGTTCTTCGCGCGGCAGCGCCGCGAGATCGCGGAACGTATGCAGACCCCAAAGATGCCACGCGGTGAGAATGTCCTCCGGCGGATCGAGCAATTCGAGCGGCAATTCACCGAGCAAGCGCATCTCGCGACCCGGCCGAATCACCGTGACGCCAGGGTACGCGCGCGCCGCGCAGATGGCCGCGTCGGGATTGGCGGCCACGGCCACGCGCGCGCCGCTCGCTCGCTGCGCAATGCGCTGCGCGATTTCCTCCGGCGGCCCGAGCAGCCGCGCCAGCCCCGTAAGGTCGAGAATCAAACCGTGGGCCACGGTCTGCACGCGCGGCGACCATTCGCGCGCCAGTTCGAGCAAAGCCGGCGCGGGCGCGTCGCTGATTATGCAAGCAAACATGATTGCGCCTCAAAAGCGGTTTGACGCGAAACCGGTTTGCGGGGGATAGCCGCCATCGCCGTGCCATGCAGTAACGAACCATTTATTGAGCCGCGCCAAATCGCGCCACGCGGCGACATTTCCAGTTGCCATGCCGCCGCCGATCCTGTGCAATGTTCCGCGGCGATCGCGAGAAGCACGGTGGGCTTGTGCTCCACCGCGCGTCGAAAACGAAACCAAATGTTCAGTGGAATATTGCGCACGTCGCGCGACGCGAGATTCGCCATGTCCAGCGCCACCACGCCGAATCCGCCGGCTTGCAGTAACCAATCGGCGGCTTGCAGCGCATATTTTTTTCGAGCGGCGCAGCGCACCCACAACAGGAATCGCAGATCGGCGCCGGCCGCCTCGGCGGACGCCGGATCGAACGTGTCGGCGGTGTCGATGACCGCGCAAGACTCCCGGCGTCGCGTGGCTGCGGCCAGCACGCTACATAGAAAGGTTGTGCGACCCGAAGATGCGAGGCCCGAAACCTCGGTAATGGCGCCTCGCGGCAACGCTAAGCCGGGAATCCCCGTGGACATTGCAAGTTGTTCATTCTGGATGCTTAATGAACGTGCGGAGGCAAAGCGACTACGTAATAGGGCCAGCGGGGCGGTCATCTCTCAATACCTTCTCTCTCGTGTATTTCGCTTTAGTTTCGCTCTTGTGGATGCGCTTGTCAAGACCCAAAAGGATTTCTGCTAAACTTCCAACCGCGATGCAGCGCCATCGATTCCCCGAATATCGGCAAGCCGTGCGTGAACTTTGTGCCCGCTTCGACGGCGCGTATTGGCGCGCCATCGACGAACGCGCCGGCTATCCAACGGAATTCATCGATGCGCTCACCGCAGCCGGATGGCTCGCCGCGCTGATCCCCGCCGAATACGGCGGCGGCGGACTGGGCGTCACCGAAGCGTCGGTGATCCTCGAGGAAATCAATCGCTCGGGGGCGAATTCCGGGACGTGTCACGCGCAGATGTACATCATGGGCACGCTGCTGCGTCACGGATCCGACGATCAGAAGCGCCGCTACTTGCCGAAGATCGCCAAAGGCGAGTTGCGCCTGCAATCGTTCGCCGTCACCGAGCCGACCACCGGCGCGGACACCACGCGCATCCAAACGTTCGCGCGGCGCCAAGGCGATCGCTACGTGGTGAATGGTCAAAAAGTTTGGATCTCGCGCGTGCAGCATTCCGACTTGATGTTGCTCCTCGCGCGCACAACGCCTTTGGCAGAGGTCAAAAAGAAAACGGAAGGCCTAAGCGTTTTTCTCGTCGACCTGCGCGGCGGCGAAAGGCGCGGCATGACGCTGCGGCCGATTCGCAACATGGTGAATCACGAAACGAACGAAGTGTTCTTCGAGGATTTTTCAGTGCCCGCCGAAAATTTGATCGGCGAGGAAGGGCGCGGCTTCCGCTACATTCTGGACGGCATGAACGCCGAGCGCATCCTGATTGCCGCCGAATGCGTCGGCGACGGCTACTGGTTCGTGGAAAAAGCTCGCGACTACGCGAACGGCCGCATTGTCTTCGATCGCCCCATCGGAAAAAATCAAGGCGTGCAGTTTCCCATCGCGCAAGCCTACGCGCGGGTGCGCGCCGCCGATTTGATGCGCTGGGAAGCGGCGCGGCTTTTTGACGCAGGGGAAGTTTGCGGGGAAGAAGCGAATCTCGCGAAATTACTGGCCGCCGACGCGTCCTGGGAAGCGGCCAACGTTTGTCTTCAGACACACGGCGGATTCGGTTTCGCCGCCGAATACGATGTCGAGCGAAAATTTCGCGAGACGCGCTTGTATCAGGTCGCGCCGGTGTCGACAAATATGATTTTGTCCTACATCGGCGAACACGTTTTGGGAATGCCGCGCTCGTTTTAGTCCACCGATTTTAAAAATCAATCCACAGATTACACAGATTACACAGATTCATACCCTCGCGTTCTTAATCTGTGCAATCTGTGCAATCTGTGGACGGTTTTGATCTGTGGTAACCTGCCGACCATGGATCGTTTCTACGAGGACTTCGAGGTGGGATCGGTGGTCCGCCATCCCCACGGGCGCACCGTCACAACCGCGGACAATCAGTGGTTCACGCTGATGACCATGAACACGAATCCCATTCACCTGGACGCGCACTACGCCGCGCAAACGGAATTTAAGCGGCCGCTCGTGAACTCCACGTTCACCTTGGCGCTGGTCGTGGGAATTTCGGTTACAGACATTTCGCAGCACGCCGTGAATCTCGGCTGGGACGAAGTGCGCATGCCCGCGCCGGTGTTTGAAGGCGACACGATTTACGCGCAGACCGAGATTCTAGCCAAGCGCGAATCGCAGTCGCGCCCGCACATGGGACTGGTGGAAGTGAAGACCAGCGGATTCAATCAAGACGGTAAGATCGTGATCACGTTCCGCCGGAACATTTTGGTCTACAAGCGCGGACAGGGTCCGAAAATCGCTGAAGTGAAACTCGCTTAGTTCAACGCCGCGTACGCGAAGCGCTCGAACTGATCGGCGAACGAGAAATCGCCGGGTAAGTTTTGGATCAGGAAAATTCCGATCATGTGTTCCTTCGGATCGATCCAGAATGTCGTTCCCGCCGCGCCTCCCCAACGATACGTGCCCGCCGATTCCTGATGCGGCGACTTCCGTCGCGCTACGCCGATGGCGGCGGAAGAAATTCCATTCCGTACTTGACGGCGGTGGTAAGCAATCGACCCATGAACTCGTCGCTCATGGGCGGCGCGGGCGATGCGGGATCTTCAACGGGATAAAACGCTTCTTCAAAGAAGTGTTCCAGGCCCGCCGGCGTCACCACGAGCAGAAACTTAGCCTCCACGTTTCCCGTATTCTGGAAGCAATGCGCCACACCGCGGGGAAGACAAACGAAATCTCCCGGCCTTGCGTTGAGCGTCTTCCCGCCGACTTGAACCGTAAGCGTCCCTTGCTGCAAGTAAAAGGATTCTTCTTCGCGCGCGTGAATGTGCGGCGGATTTCCTCCACCGGGCGCGACGGATACTTCCGCCATGAAAAACGCGCCGCCGCTTTGTTCGCCGGTAATGAGAAACGTGATTTTGTCGATGGGGCTCCGATACGCCTTGCCCGTTCCGGCGGCTACAAATGTTTCTCGGTTGGCGGCACGCGCCGCGGACGCTCCCGTTCCGATTGAATCGCTACTCATCTGGCTTCTCCTCCGAGACCCGGGTGGAGTGTATCACGGCGGACTGACTCGCTTAGTTTCCGAGTGGCCCGTGATTCAGGAGCCATATAGCGTTAAAATACTCGATGGGGAGAATCGAATCGTGGGCAAGGTGCGCTTGATTTCCTCTGCTGGGCACGAACCATACCTTTTGGCGCAAACGTTCGACGACTACTTCGGCAGGCAGCCCGATCATGAGGCCCTGGCTCATGCAATGTCCGCAACCCCTGGTGCGAAACTCGGTGAACTATGCAACGAGGCTTCCAACGATAGCAGCACATGCGACGGATGGACGGTGGCGATCACCCTAGAGAACATACGCGCCCTCTGGAGAAGTGGTTACCAATGGGATCTGCAGGCAACGGAAGAGGCCGTCCGCTATTTGACCAAACTTCGGGCGCATGAAATCTATGAGCGGAGGGGCAGATCACACGGCTTTGCTCTGGACGATTGGTTAGAGGCTGAGCAAGAGGTCGAGAGGCTTGTAGCCGAATGGAGGACTCGTTGGTCAGCCGAAGAACGTGGCAGATGAACGACGTTACGCCAAGTGTCATTCATGAACAATGGTGAAGTTCGGCTCCGATAGCTCCGAATCGGTAATTCGGAAGTTGTCCGCGACTCCTCGTAAGGACCTATGAGGACGCCAACAGTCGCGCCAGAACACGCGAATCGAGATTGCCGCCGCTCATCACGCACATCACTTTTTTCCCACGCAATTGACCGCGCATTTTGCGCGCCCCCATGATGGCCGCCGCGCCGGCGCCTTCCGCCAAGTTGTGTGTTGTGCGCACGGCGAGGCGCACGCCTTCCGCGAGCTCGTCTTCGGTTAGCGTGATTACGTCATGCAGCTCGCGCTTCAAAATGTCAAATGTCAGATCGAAGGTCACGCGCGTGGCAAGACCTTCGGCAAATGTGTCGGCGCGCTCGCCGGTCACGCGCGCGGGGCCGTGCCACGATCGCGCGAACGCGTCGGCGCGCTCGGCTTGCACGCCAATCACACGCGCGCTGCGCCCCAGCGCCGTTCGCACAATCGCGCATCCACAGGCGCCACTGCCGCCGCCGATGGGAACGAAAATGAAGTCGGGATCGGGGAATTCTTCGAATGCTTCAAGGGCATACGTCGCGACGCCCGAGATCAAGTGTGGCTCATTCGCGGAATGGATGTAACGCAATCCCCGCTCGCGGCACAAGCGCTCGACCTCCACGCGTGCTTCGTCGAAATCGCGTCCATGCTCGATGACGTTCGCGCCCATCGCGCGCATTGCCGCGTTTTTCTCGGGATTATTTCCCTCGGGCACGAGCACCGTGCAGGGAATCGAGAAGCGCCGGCTGGCGAATGCAATCGACTGTCCGTGATTTCCCGTCGACGCCGTGATGACGCCGTCGCATCCGCCTTGTTCGGCGATATGCGAGAGCAGATTCATTCCGCCGCGCACTTTAAACGCGCCAGTGGGATTGTGATTCTCGTGTTTCACTCGCACGTCGCAGCCGAGTTCTTCACTTAGCAGTGGGTGCTCAAGTAGAGGTGTGGGACGCAACGCGCCTTGAATGCGGCGTCGCGCTTCGCGAACGTCATTTAGCGAAATCTCCATGGATTATCCAATCATTGTAGTCAGGCGATGGCGGTACGTGTTTCCGCCTCCCGTGATTTTCGCATGAGCCGCGGCGGAAAGGCGTTCGCGCAATGACGCGTCGCCGAGCAACCGGTGCGCCTTCTCGATCATTTCAGCGTGATGACAAAAATACAGCACGCACTCGCCTTCTTCACCGAAAATCTCGCGATGCTCGAACGTGTCTTCCGTCAGTAGACAGGCGTGCATCGCCGGCGCTTCAAACGTTCGCATCGAATGGCCGTCGCGATTCGCACGGCGGATCAGCCCGAGCACTACTTTCGACGCTCCGGTGACCCATCGCAATTCGCGCGGTCCCACGAATCCGCGTGCGAACGGTCGCGTGCGCGGATCGCGATCCCAGTATCCGCCATAGAGCGCGACGCGAATGCCGGCGTCGATGAGCGCCCGCACCGGCTTCTGGCGGTCGGGATCGCCGCCGCCGATGAACACGACGTCGTGATCCACGAGCGGCTGCGGCGGCGCTTCCGGAAAATGCACTTCCGGCGAATACGCGAACGGCAGATAGTCGACGCGGCGGCAGCCATGCGCTTGCAGATCGCCGATCACGTCGCGGCGCGGCGAGAACACGGTGTCGTAGTGCGTCAGCGCTTCGAAGAACCAAGGCGCCAGATGCGCGCGATTCCACGGGTCGTCGGTGAGGAAATTCACCAGTCGCGCGGGCTCTCCACTCACTGCGCCCCGGATTTCGTCGAGGGCGGCGGCGGAAATCGGCGCAATGCCCGTCGTGATCACGTGGGTGGGACGAAAATCGCGGGACGCTTCAACGATCTCCTGGCTGAAATCTTTTAGCCGCGACGGCAAGCGTCCGCGCAGCCACCAATTGAAGCTGCGGATGAATCGCGGCGCGCGATATGCGTTCTCCATGTTGTGCATGCGCACGTCCAAGCCCATCTCGCGCGCGGCGCTCAGCAAATGCGCGCCGACATGCTCGGCCCCGGGATTGGCCACGAGGAGGATTCGTCGGTTCATAGAGAGAAATCAGGCGGGGCTACGTGACCGCGCGATATGCTTCGGCGATTCCCGCGGCGGCTCGTTCCATCGTATATTGCGCGGCGCGTTCACGGCAAGCCCGCGCGGTGGCCGCGTCACCACCTGGATCAAACGCACCGGCGTGCTCGATTCTGCCGACGCGCGGCCAAATGCGCTCGATGGCGCGCGCCAATTCTTCCGCCGATCCGTTAGCGAACACTTCACCCGTGGCGCCGGGCGTCACGAGATCGTCGGCGCAACCCACGCGATCGGAAACCACGCACGGCAGTCCGTGAAACAATCCTTCATTGACCACCAGTCCCCAGGTGTCCCACGAACTCGGCAGACAGAGAAAATCGGCGGCGTGATAGAACGCGCTGACTTGGGTTTGATTCTGGAATCCCGCGAAATGCGCGTGGACCAAAGGCGGCGCCGCGGCCGTTTGCATGAGAGCGTCGCGCAGCACGCCGTCGCCGAGAAAAAGAATGGCCAGATTCTCGCGAATCGCATCGGGCAAGCGTCGCGCGGCCGCGACCATCAGATCGGGCCGCTTCACTTCGCTGAGCTTTCCGGAAAAAATCATCACCTTGCGATCGGGTGGAATGTTGAAACGCGCGCGGACTTCGCGTCGCGCCGCGCCGCCGGGATCTTCCGCCTGAAACGGCTCGGTGTTGACGAAGTACGGCGAAAAAATCAGCTTGTTCTCCGGCACGCCGCGCGCGCGATAGTGGCGCCGCGCGCTTTCGCCTATATAAAGGATGCGCGCACATCGTGCGTACATCCAAGAGATCGCGGCATCGCGCGCGGAATCCTTGATGGAACGTGGGAAACGCTGCATGTCCGTTGCTTCCCCTCGGAAGAGCACGGGACGACCGCTGCGCCACGCGTGCCAAAACGCTGCGCGATGAAAGTGCGGACTATACCCTGAGGTCAGCACGGCGCGCGGCGCAACGCGATCAAGCGCCTGGCGCATTCCCGCGGTCGACGCGGCATCGGCGTCGCGCGCGCCGCCCGATTCCACGCGCGAGAGAAACACCGACGTGTAGCCGGAGAGCAAGTCGACGTCCCAGGAAAAGGTCGCGCCGAAATTCTTGTCGCGATATCCGTGCACGGAAAAATCGGATGCGTAGATCGCCGTCACCGGCACGCCGAAATCGCGTTGCAACATCCGGTAGAGTGGTCCGCGATACTGAATGGGATGCGTCTCGATGACAGCGAGCATCAGGATTGAAGATACAATAACAAATTGAGGGCTATTCCGTCTTGAAACATGAATTGGCGAAGTGGGGCGCGTGGTTTCAACACGTGTTTCTGCCGTATGGTGCGTTTGGACTGATTGGATTATCGTTCGTGGATTCCGGTTTGATGCCGCTGCCCGAGGCGATTGACGCGTTGGTCGTCGCGATGGGACTGACCTATCCGAACAAGATTCCTGAATATGTGATGGCCGCCGCGTTGGGTTCGGTGCTGGGTTGCGTGTTTCTGTATTTCATCGCGGCGCGCGGAGGTCACGCGTTTTTGGAGCGCCGCTTGGGCGCGAAGCGCGCACAACAAATTCGTGTGCGCTTCGAGAAATACGAATTCATCACGCTGCTCGTGACGTCGATGCTGCCGCCACCGACGCCGTTCAAAGCGTTTATCCTGACGGCGGGCGTGGTGGAAGTGAATCCCTGGAAATTCGCGGGCGCTATCGGCTTGGGCCGGCTTTTTCGCTACACCGTGGAAGCGTACCTGGCGCTGCGCTACGGTCAAGCGGCGCTCACGTGGACGGGCGCGCACGGATTGCAGATTGGAATGGGCGTGATGGGCGCAATGGCCGCGGTGATCGTGGCGATTTGGTTGAAGGCGCGCCGCGAGAGCCACGCGTCAGCTTGATTTTTTACGCGGCTGGAGAGTTTTGCCGCGCTTGCGGGTGCGCGCCGATTTCGCCGGCCTGAGACGCTCCTCAAGCCTCTGAATGATTTCCGGAATATTGCTCAGCGTTCAAGGTACGCCTTTTGCAGTCGGGACCAAACCGTATGTCCCGCCGCGTCTTCCTCGGCCAACTGTTGCTTCCAATCCAGGAGATCGGCGGACGCGAACAACGCGCAGAGCTGGCGGAAATTTTCCTGGGGAGTGGCGCTTCGCAACGCAACTCGCTCGCGCCGATTCGCGGCCTCCCAGCCGCGCACGTAAGCCCGCGCTTGCGCCTTCGTCATGCGTTTGGCCGGCATGACCCAATCATAGCAGAGCGCGCTATCGCGCAACCCATCGGGCGATTTCCGCCGGCGTCAGCGCGTTCTCGTGCAATTCACCGGGTGATTTGAACACGCCGCCGGTGTTGTGGATCAATACGCCTTCGTTCGGCAGACTCGCGAATCCGCCGGCGCGCAAGATTCCCGGAATATTCAGGCGTTCGAGATACGCCGATTCGTCGGCGGTGGGAAAACGTCCGGCGTCGGCGGCAGTGTGGCGGATGCGGATTGCATTTGTTGCGCCGGCAACTTCGCGAGCCACCAGGACCCATAATCCGCCGGGCCCCGCGCCGACCAAATCCACGGCGCCGTACTGTTTTTCCGCGATCGCTGCCGCGGCCAGCACGTCGGACACGCGAAGCTGATCGGCGGTGCGATTGTACGTCGAGAAGTAGCGCGATTTCACGTCGCGCGTTTCTTCGAACGGCTCCACAAAGATCACCACGCGGCCGATGCGGTTCAGTTCCGCGATCAGCGCGGAGTCTTCGACGCCCGCGAGCACCACGGCTCCGGTTGGTTTCGCGAGCGACGGCGAATGCACACGCATATTCGGCGCGACGCCGGTTTCCGGCGCTACCGCCAACGCGATTGCCGCAGGATCGACAGGCAATTTGCGCCAGTAGTCGAGCAATCCCGCGGCGTCAAGTCCCGCGGGGCGTTCGCGCCCGGTCCACACCAGAAGATTCGCGGGCGTTTCAATGTGCGCGCCGGTTTCCTTCACCGGCGAGGCGGCGCCGGGCGTTTCGCGCAGCCATTTCGCGAAGAACTCGTAGCTTGCTTCGCGGCCGGGGCGGCTGAAATTGTGCGGGGCTTGAAATTGCACGTGCTGCACGCGATCCTCCGCGCCCATCAGCTTGTAGATCTCGCGGATCGCCGGATATTCCACGCGTTGGTTGTCGCGCGTCCAGTCACCGGTGGCGGAGACCATCAGCATGGGGCGGGGAGCCGCGGCCGCGGCGAACTCCACGTTGAAATAATCCTGGCGGAGTCCCGCGGCGTTCTCACAGTTGTCGCCGCCTTGCATATACGCCGAAATCATGTTCGCCGGCACCGCCACCTTGATGCGATCGTCGACGGCGGTGAGAAGAAACGTTTGTGTGCCGCCGCCCGACGCTCCCGATACGGCCAAGCGATTCGCGTCAACGTCCGGCAACGACGCGAGAAAATCGAGCGCGCGGATGCTGTTCCACAATTGCAGCCCGAGGACGGAAAAACTCCACAGCGACCCGGCGGGCGACGAGTAATCGTGCGGGACTTGAAAGCTGTCGTTGTAGCCCACCATGTCGTAGGTGAACGTGACGTATCCCTGTCGCGCGAGATTCGCGGCGCGCAGCGGCTCATTGAAGATTTCGTCCGAGGCGAGACGTCCGTAGGCGTGATGTCCATGAGGCGCAAGAATCGCCGGGTGCGGTCCCGGTGTCGTTGCCTGATTAGCCGGTCGATAGAGATTGCCGGTGACAAAAAATCCCGGGACGCTTTCGAAATAAACTTTTTCCATGGCGACGCCGTTGCGTTCCATGCGTCCGAATATGTGCGCGTTCAGTGGCGTGCGTTCGGGCATCGGCAGGAGTCCCGCGCGAAACAGGATCGTCCGGCGGATTTGTGCGGCGCGCGATTCCCACTCGGCTTTGCTGGCGATGTGCGGAAACTCGCGTGGCGAGTCGGTGGTGACGACAGTCGTGCGGGTGGGCGGCGAAATTAGCAGCGCAGCAAGCCAGGGAAGAAAAAACTGGAAGGACATGCGGCGTCAGTATAGCAGATCGGATAATTGTTGGGACTATTGGCGTACCTTCGCGAGCATAGATCCGACGATTTCGCGAATACGGTCGTTGTGTTGTTTCAGGACCGTGGAATAAGCCTTGTCGCCAAGTCGACGAGTGGGTGCTGACGAATCGACAATGTCCGTGAACATGAGCGTTTTGGTCGCGGGCATCGGAGCCTCGGTCGTCGAGGTATGATAACACGCGCTAAAATCGCGCTATTCGAAGGGATTTATGATTTGCAAAGTTTCGAATTTGTGAACACTTGGAAGATCTTCAGTGTAGAGCGTAGTGATATTTGCTTCAAGGCATGCGCCGACAATCATCGCATCCCAGAAGGAAAGCTTATGGACGCGCACGAGCGTTTCCGCTCTCGATAGGGTGGAGGACGACGGAAGAATCAGCGGAAGCACGTTGCGGAAGTCTTTCAGTCGATTCCAGGCATCCTCTTGCGTGAAACGTTGCTGCGCCAGTTTTCTCGAAGCTGCCAGAAACTCGCACGCGACCTGCCACAAGAGCACGCCGTCTGTGCGGCTCTCAATTAAGTCCATAGCCTTTCGCTGACGGACAAGATCCGAGGAGTCGCAGCAGTAAATGAGAATGTTCGTGTCGTAGCCCGTCATGGACGCTCATGCAATTCGTCGCGCTTGGGAAGCGGACCCGTCAAGGAGAATTGCATGCCGGCGATTCCGGCCTTCAGTCGTGCGACAGCCGTTTGCCGGTCCAGGCGAGGTTCCAGGGGTTCGACGATGATGCGGACGTGTTCCTGCTCGCGGAGGTGCAATTCCTCCGTTGGCTTCAGCACGCCGTTTTCGTAAACCGCCTCGGTAATCTGGACCATATATGCTTAGCCTACTCCGCTTCGGGCTTCTCCGGCCACAACAATTCCAATGACTGTTGACTCACTTCCGCGTTGCGAGTTCTCACGTCGACTTCGTCGAGTGGCGCGATCTCCGCGGCGGGCGTCGTTTCGAGTTCCCGGAATTTGCGAGCCGTTACCAACACGCGCGAGTTGTACGACCCCACCGCTTTGTTGTACGCCTGCGCGGCGCGCTCGAGCGAGTCGCCGACGTCGCGCAAGTGCCCCGTCAGGTTCATCAGGCGTTCGTACAAAACTGCTCCCATCTCTCCAATGCGCCGCGCGTTGTCCGCCACTTGCTCCTGGCGCCAGGAGTACGCCACCGCCTTCAGCACGGCGATCAACGTGGTGGGCGTGGCGAGAATCACGCGGCGTTCGATGCCCATTTCGATCAGGCCGCGATCTTGTTCCAGCGCGGCGCTGAAAAACGATTCGCCGGGAAGAAATAACACCACAAATTCGGGCGAGTGTTCCAAGCGGCTCCAATATTCCTTGCCGCTCAGCTCTTCCATTTGCTTGCGGACTTGCGACGCGTGGCGTTCGAGCGCCGCGGTGCGTAATTGCTCGGTATCGGCATTCACGGCGTCGAGATAGGCGTCGAGCGGCGTTTTCGAATCCACCACAATGTCGCGATTGCCCGGCAGATGCACGATCAAGTCGGGGCGATAGCGGCGGCCGTCTTGGTCCTCAATGGTTGTTTGTTCGGAGAAATCGCAGTGGGCCGACATGCCGGCCGCTTCCACTACGCGGCGCAGCGTGATTTCACCCCACGCGCCGCGCGTTTGGGGACGCTTCAGCGCCGTCGTCAGGTTGCCGGTTTCGCGCTGCAGCCGCGCGATTTCGCTTTGCAAGCCAAGAAACGCCGTCTCGCGCTGTCCTTCGATCCTGCGGATTTCGCCTTGCAACTCGCCGAGGGCTTGCTGCACCGGCTTGACTAAACCCTCGATCGATTCGCGACGTTGGTCGAGGTCGCCGCGCGATTGCCGCGCCGATTCCGCCGCCGCACTATCGAGAACGCGCCGCGCTTGATCGAGAAACTGCGCGTTGTTCTCGCGCAAGGCTTGCGCGGCCATGGCTTGAAAAGCGTCGCGAAGGGCTTGCTGTTGTAAGGCCGGATCGGGCGGCGGCGTCGATCGCACAGGAGGCGGCGGTTCGCGACGGACGCCCCAAACAATCCACACCAATAGCGCGCCGATCGCAGCGCCGGCTAGGAGCAAGACGATACCTGTGGTTGGATTCACCTGACCAATATGAAGCGTTTACCAGTATGAAGCTGTCGGGGGACTCGGTGCGGCACGATCCTCTTCCAGTCCCATGTGATCGAGAAAATCGTGGGCCGCTTGCGCCACGGGGCATCCGGGCGAGCTTTCCATCTGCCGGATCACCGCGTAGAGTTGTTCTTGCGATTTCGCTCCCGACTGATCGTAGACGCGATGCACGGCCGCCATACCGATGTAGTCGGTCACCGGCTCCTGCGGCCAAAAACGATACGCCACGCGCAGCAGTCGCCACACGCCCACTTCCATCAGGGTCCGCGAGCTGGATCGCGCTAGTTCTCGAGCCAGAAACATGTAGCCCAATTTGCGCAACGGCCGCAATACGTACGCCACAAACAGTCCGGCAGCGATTCCTATGAGAATCCAGGAAAAGGGAACCGGCAGAGAAATATGAAATCGCTCTTCCTCGGCCCAGTACGTGGCGCCGATCCATCCTCCGAACCAGAGCAGATACCAAAGGAAGTCGAGGAAATTGTTTAACGCTGTAGCTACGGCAGAAATCGGACGCATATAAATCGGCGCGCACCTTCACCGCGTCGATTGAAAGATTATCATACATGAAGGCTGGTATGCGCTGCGGCGGCTGCAGTAGCGGTGTCCTAATTTGCGCTACTGCCTGCCACCTCATCCCGCAACGGCGCATCAACCTCACGCAGGAATTCGCGCGACGGTTTGGCGATGTGCGGACGCCCCACGGCGTCGCAGCGCCACAGGATTTGGCAGATTCGCTTGCGGATGGCCGTCTTGTGTCCGCGATACGCTTTGGAGAACGCGGCCATGCCTTCGTAAAGCGGCATGTCGCTCGACCAATAGCGGTCGTTAACCAGCAGGAGTTTCCACACGCCGAGCTCCTCGAGCCATTTGATGGACGAACAAACCATCAAGTAGTAGGCCGTCATGTTGAACCATTTTCGGATGGGGCGAAGAATCCACATGATGCTCCACACACCTAATCCCGCGATGGGCAGCGCGAGCTCCGGAGCAATTCGCAGGCGGGCCTCCAACTGCCAGAACCCGAGGCCGAGGAGGCTCACCCAAATCAGCAGAGGAACGCCGTCCCAAATCAAGCGCAGAAAATAGGCTGGAATCGAAAAAGGACGCATGATTTTCGGTCAAAAGGCCGCGCCATGAACCGCCGGCCGAATCGAAGAGAAGCCGCAGCGTAGCGACAAGCCTTCTTTCAATCGTAACAGAGCGGCCGAACGCAGCGTGCTATCATTTTTCTACATGTCCGAAGACGGGTACCCTTTTACCGAAACCATCGAAGCCGAAGGCCACCTCATCGATTCGCACCTGCTCGAGCGGATCATGGACAAAGTGATTTCCCACGGCGCGAAATTCGAAATTCAATCCTTTGAGATCGGCCGCACCAACGAGCAGTTTTCGCACCTCACAATGAAGGTGCTGGCCGCGCAATCGGCGGCGCTGGAGGAATTGCTGGTGGAGTTGCTGGAACTCGGCTGTCATCGCGCCGAGCAGATCCACGACGCCTTGCTGCGCGCCGCCGACTCGGACGGCTGCGCGCCCGAGGATTTTTACTCCACCACGAATCACCGCACGCAAGTGCGCCTGGGCGGCCGCTGGCTTGACGTGACGCGTCAACGCATGGACGCGGCCATTGTGATCGCCGCCACGGCCGAGGCTGCGCCGCGCGTGCCGGAATGCCGCAAACTCCGCGACATTCGCGTGGGCGATCTGGTGGTGTGCGGCGCGGCCGGATTGCGCGTGGTGCCTGGATTCAAGGAGCGCGAGCGCGGCGCATTTTCCTTCATGTCGGGCGAAGTATCGTCGGAGCGCCGCGTGGAGTTGGCGGCGCGGCGCGCGGCCGCGCGCATGTTGCAAGTAAAAAAGGAAGGCGGGCGCACCGTGGTGGTCGCCGGACCGGTTGTCGTTCACACCGGCGCGGCGGAGGCGCTGGCGTCGCTGATCCGCGGCGGATTGGTGCACGCCTTGCTCTCGGGGAACGCGCTCGCCGTGCACGATTGCGAGCGCGCGATGTTTGGCACTTCACTGGGTCTCGACTTGGAGAAAGGCGTCGCGGTCGAGCATGGTCATCGCCATCACATGCGCGCGATCAACAGGGTGCGCCGTAGCGGAAGTCTGCGCGAGGCGGTGGAGCAAGGCGTGCTCACTAGCGGCATTGTGTATGAGTCGGTGCGCGCGGGCATTCCCATGGTGTTTGCGGGAAGCATTCGCGACGACGGTCCCATGCCCGATACGATCACCGACATGAATCGCGCGCAGGATTCCTACGCGCAACATCTGGAAGGCGCGTCGCTGGTGTTGTGTTTAGGAACCATGCTGCACTCCATCGGCGTTGCCAACATGCTGCCGGCGAGCGTGCCGTTGGTGGCGGTCGACATCAATCCCGCCGTGATCACGAAGATCGCCGACCGCGGATCGTCTCAGACGATCGGCTTGGTGACCGACGTTGGATTGTTCCTGCATTTGCTGGCGCGCGTTTGCACCGAAGCGATATGAGCGAGACCACATGAGCGCGCCGTCTTCCGGACACAAATTCGAATTTTGGATGGCCTGGCGATACTTGCGCGCGCGGCGCGGCGGTCCGGTGTCGGTGATCACGGCGATTTCGGTGATCGGCGTGGCGGCGGGCGTGGCGTCGCTGGTGATCGCGTTGGCGGTGACGAGCGGATTCCGTCAGGTGCTGGAATCGACGCTGTTGGGCGCGACGCCGCACGTGATGTTGCAGCGCTCGAGCGGCGACGGCATCGCCAAATGGCGCGAACTGGCCGCGGAATGCGAGCGCCAGCCGGGCGTGATCGCGGCGGCGCCGGGCGTCTACACCGAATTGCTGATCACCGCGGGTCCGTTGTCGAAGGGAATCGTGCTGAAGGGCGTGGTGCCCTCGATGGAGCGTCGCATGGGCGGATTGCTCGATCATTTGCGCGAGGGCTCGGCTGCGCCCCTTGAGAAAACGCTTGCGCCGGACGACATGCCGCCGCTGCTTCTCGGCAAAGATCTGGCGGAAACGCTGCGCGCGCACGCGGGCGACGTGGTCACGATCACCTCGCCGCGCGGGCACTTGTCGCCGATCGGCCCGATGGCGCGGGCCCGTCCGTTCAAGGTCGCGGGAGTGTTCGAAAGCGGATTCTACGAATTCGACGGTCAGTGGGCGCTGACTTCGCTTGCCGTCGCGCAGCAGATTCTCTTGCTCAACGATGTCGCGTCGGCGGTGGGCGTCCGCTTGGCCGATCCCGATCGCGCGCCTGAGGCGGCCGTGGATCTCAAGCGCGTCGCGGGCCCGGGATTTGTCGCGACAACTTGGATGGAGCAGAACCACGCGTTGTTCAACGCGCTGCGACTCGAGCGTACGGTGACCGTTCTGACGCTGGGGCTGATCGTGTTCGTCGCGGCGCTGGGAATTTTCAATCGCTTGTATGTGCTGGTGCTCGAGAAGAGCAAGGACATCGCCGTGCTGATGTCGCTCGGCGCCAAGCGGCGGCAGGTGGGCTGGATTTTCCGCTTGCAAGGTTTGCTGATCGGCGTGTTTGGGATCGCGCTGGGATTGGCGGCCGGATATTCTTTCTCTTGGGCGGCGGGGCACTATCGATGGATCCACCTCGAGGCCGACGTGTATGCCGTGAACTACGTGCCGTTCGATTTGCGCGCAACGGACGCGTTGTGGATCACCGGTGCTGTGTTGCTGATCAGCCTGATCGCAACGCTGTACCCGGCGCATCGCGCGTCGAGCGTGATGCCGGCCGAGGGATTGCGTTACGAGTAGCGCTATTTCGCTCGCACAATCTGCACCGGCCCCAGAAGGCCTGACGGCAGCAGCGGCGAATCCGCTTTGTAAAACGCTTGCGTCGTGTAGGTGTACTTCTTCTTCACGTCAGGTTGCTGATCGCCGATCAACCGGTTGACCCACAGGTTGGTCACTTTGATCGAAAGCGTATTCGGGCCGGGCTTGAAGGCGTCGGTTACGTCGACGCGGAACGGCGTCTTCCAAACGATTCCCAGCGGCTTGCCATTCACCGATATTTCCGCGAGGTTCTTCACGTCGCCGAGATCGAGCCAAAGGCGAGCGCTGGGTTGGAACCAATCGCCGGGAGCGTCAATCGTCTTGGAATAAACGGCCGTGCCCGAAAAGTATTTCACGCCGCCATCGTCCGAATCAGACCACGACGAGAGTTTGTCGAGCGACATCTTTTCAGGCGCGCCGCGATCCGCCTGAAATGCGACACTCCATGCGCCGTCGATCGTAGCCACGCTCGTCTCCACCGGCCGCCAAATCGTGCGCGACGACGCGGCGGCCGGCCGGCGAAACACTACGAAGACGGCGTCCCACGGATCGAGATGCAACGGGACGCTTGTGCGATCTCCCGAAATCGCATAGGCCGCCGCTTCCGTTGCGCCCGTGTCGGCGTGCCAGATTTCGGGCGCCTTTCCGGTCACGCGAAACGCAGCGTCAACCGCCAGTGCGCGATTGCTGCGGTTGTTCACCCAATAGATGTCGCCGTCGATCAGCTTGCGATGCACAAACAGCAAGTTGGCAGGCGCCTCGAAATCGGGAGCCGCTCCGAGCGACGCCGCTAAGTCGGCCTTGATTTTTCCGCTCCATAGTTCATCCGCGATCCTGTGGAACTCCGCTTGGTCATCGCTCAAACTGGGACTCTCCACCGGCTTCGGTCCCGCGACCGTCGCGCCGGCGTTGACCAGATCGCGAATCTTCCGCAAAACGGCCAGCGCCATGTGCTGACTGTTGGGATCAAGCGCCAGCACGCGATAGCTCATCCCAGTCTTCGTGACGATGCGGCCGTCTTTTGCGGACAATTCGTGAATCAACGCATCGGCGTTTACGAAATCGAAGTTGTAGCCGGCGGGAACATCCGGCGATTTCGCGCTGAACAGCGACGTGACGTTGTTATCTTCGCCGTAGTAGTACGCGATGTCGGCGACGAACTTGCCTTGTTGCAGCAGGTAGCAACTGCGCGCCAAGTAGGTGACCCAAGGCTTGGCGGATTCCGCCCACGTTTCGTGTCGCGTGAACCACTGGCCATAAGGACCCAGTCCAAGGCCGGGAATCTTGTCCGACACCGGCTGATGCACCGACGTGTGAATCACGAAGCGATTCAATCCCATCGCGAGCTCTTTATCGGCGGTGGGCTTCAGCGTCTCCGGCGACCACGCCCACGCTGCCAGGTTCGTGCTAGTCAGCGATTCGGCCGCCACCAAGTTTTGTCCGTAGATGTGTGCCACCGACGCCGACTCGCGAATGTCGGCGTTGTATCCGTACAGTTCTTCGTTCACGCCGGGACGTTGCGTCCACATCGCGCTCATCGGGATATCCGCCTTGCGCTTTACTTCCATGCCGTCGGCGATTAGCGCGCGTCCGGATTCATGCGACTCCGAATAGCGCCCCATGCCGCGCGCGTGCAGTGTTTCACCGATTTGGTCGTAGTGATACTCGGCCATCAGATCCGCCAGTGTTTTACGGAAATCCCACAGGAAGCGGTCGGTGGCCTCGGCGCTCTCCACTACGCGTCCGGCGAGCGCGGGCATCCAAGGATGCATGTCGTATCCACGGCGTTTGGAGAACTCGTCGGGAAGTTTGTCGGTCCAGTTCTGCGGACCCGCTTCGTAGCTATCGGTGATCACGTAGCGGAGTCCGCGCTGGCCCATCAAGCCGCCCGTGGCATCCTTGTATTGATCGAGATATTTGTCGAGATACGCCTTCACATAATCTCGATTCAACTTGTCCACTTCCAGTCCCGTGGCTTCCTGTGACGCGGGATGGTTCATGATGCCGAGCAACGAATAGCCCATGCGCAGCACCACCCATCGGCCGGGCGGCGGCGTCCAGTCGAGCGAGCCGTCGGGGCGCATCTTTATGGTGAGATCCACGACGTCGGTCTTGCGGATCGCGCCGCTCGGATTCGACGGAGTCGCCATCGAATAGAGCGTCGGTGCGAGGGCGAAGGCGGCTTTCTCTTCGAAGCGATTCACGCGCGCGTCCGAGTGCAGCACGAGTTCGGTGACCTGATAGGGCAGTTGCGTTGCCGGCGCGGGTCGACGCTCGAAGCGCACACGGAAGAATCTTGCCGTCACCGGGGCAAAGGAAATGGTGCGCTGTTGCGCGTTGGTGCGCGCCGGAAGGTCGGAGACCTTCGTAAACTGGCGGCCCTCGTCGCTTGATTCGAGCGATTGTCCCGCTTCCACACGCGGACGCAACGCAATCGTCAGGCCGCGCACCGTGCGCGGCGCGGCAAACTCGAACTGGATCCACGCGTCTTCTTTTTCCGGCGCGTTCAACGCCTGCGCCTTCATGAGATCGCCGTCGGTGAGCGCGGACAAATCGAAGGCGCCGCCGCTTGACGTAATTTTCGGATGCGACTCGGTGATGGGAACGTCGCCGTCCGGCGCGCGATACGCGATCACGGCCGCGTCGGCGTAGAAATCGGGGCGGCGCGACTAGTCCGGCGTTGCCGCCGAAATTCCTACCGCCACCGGGAATGTTCTGGAATGGTCCCGAAACGATGGGCGGCTTGGGCAGCGAGCCCGAGAACGCGCGTCCGCCTTCCACGCGGGTCTCGCTCCACACGAGTTTCTTCATTCCTTGCGACGGCGGCACCCACGGTCCGCCGCTTTCACTCCAGCCGGGGGAACCGGCGATGGCCATCTCGAGACCCATCTGGTCGGCGAGCGTCGTGGCGTAGCGGAACGCGTCTTTCCACTCGGGCGTCATGTAGATCAGCCGTTTCTCGACCACCTGCGGCGTGTTTAACGACGCGTCGAAATTTTGGAAGCCGCCGATTCCCACGCGCTTCATCCACTCGAAGTCGGCTTTGATGCCCTGTTTGGTGATGTTGCCGTTCATCCAATGCCACCAAACGCGCGGCTTGGCGCTGTCCGGCGGATTCCGGAAGTTCTGCAGGAGCGAATCGCCCGGCGGCGGAGCGGCCGGCCGCTGTGCGGCCAGAAACAGCGTGAACAAGACGAGCGATGCGACTCTTCGAGGCGTCATCATGGCGCGATGATAGCACGGCCATTGCGGCGCGGCGCGCGTCGAGCGTGGTGGCGGCCCGAAGGATTGCGCTACGAGTGAGGGCGGCTGACCGTTTCAATACGTACGCTGTCGCTAGTTCGGAATCTCACCGGAGAGGAATTGCCGAGCTTTGGCTTTGGCCATCCTTAAGATGTGTTCGAGCTCCAGAAAATGATCGAGCTCAGCTTTTTCGCTGGCGGTGAGGGATGCTGCTTTTTCGCGCTCCACCAATTCCAGTACTCGCTCTTGAGCTTCCGGTGAAGGACGATAGGCGACAATCGCTTCGGGAGTTGTGCCCGACGCAATGAATTCGATGATCTCTTCGTAAGCGGGGCTGGCGGCGTTCATCTTAGAAACGATCATACACGAGCGGATGCACAGTGGTCGCGGAATCTGCGTTAGACTGACCTCTCAGCCGGCTGTGCCGCCATCATGGATCCTCTCCTTCGCGCCGTCCAACTCGCCAAGCGATTTCCTTCCGCGGGCGACGCGTCCGCGCCGCTGACGATTTTCGAAAATCTCAACCTGGCGATTGCGCCCGGCGAGCTGGTGGCGATCATCGGAGAGTCGGGCGCCGGCAAGAGTACGCTGTTACAGATCCTTGGTACGCTGGACAGTCCGAGCGACGGTGCGTTATACTTGAAAGGAAATTTGATCTCTGCGTTGCGCGACGATGAACGCGCCGAGTTGCGGAATCGCGAGATCGGTTTTGTCTGGCAATTCCACAGACTGCTGCCGGAATTCACGGCGCTGGAAAACGCTTCCCTCCCGCTGCGGCTTCGCGGCGTGGACCCGAGCGAAGCGGAAGAGGCTGCCGCGGAACGGTTGAAGGAAGTGGGATTAGCCGGGAGATTGCGCCACCGTCCGGGTGAGTTGTCGGGCGGAGAACAGCAACGCGTCGCTTTGGCAAGGGCTCTGGTGGGGAGACCAAGTTTGTTACTGGCCGATGAGCCGACAGGCAATCTCGACCAGAAAACGGGCGAGACGGTGTTCCACCTCATCGAAGAATTGCACGCGCGGCACGGGCTGACTTCGGCGATCGTGACGCACAATCCGGCGTTCGCCGCGCGATGCCCGCGAGTGTGGGAGATGGTGAACGGCGAGCTGCGATCGAGAACGTAAAGCTCGCAGCAAGAAGTTCGGAGTCAGGAGGCAGTCCCTAATGTTCGAACGATATACGGAGAAGGCCCGCCGGGTCATCTTCTTTGCACGTTACGAAGCGAGCCAGTTTGGTAGTCCCTATATTGAAAGCGAGCACCTTTTACTCGGGCTGTTGCGTGAAGATAAGGCCCTGACGAATCGCTTCCTCCGTTCCTACTCTTCGGTCGAATCCATCCGCAAGCAAATCGAAGGCCACGTGCAGATTCGCGAGAAGGTTTCCACCTCCGTCGATCTCCCGTTGTCGCACGAGTGCAAACGCGTGCTGGCGTACGCGGCCGAGGAAGCCGAGCGGCTCTCGCACAAGCACATCGGCACGGAGCATCTGTTGCTCGGATTGCTGCGCGAGGAAAAATGTTTCGCCGCGGAAATTCTCCACGAGCGCGGCCTGCGGCTCTCCAACATTCGCGAAGAACTGGCGCGCCAGCAGAGCGAGAAAGTTTCCAGTTCGCGCAACAAGGAAAGCTCGCTGCTCGCGGAATTCTCGCGCGACCTGACGCAATCGGCCATGGACAATTTGCTCGATCCGCTGATCGGGCGCGATCGCGAAGTGGAGCGCGTCACGCAAATCCTGTGCCGCCGCACCAAGAACAATCCTGTGCTGATCGGCGAACCGGGCGTCGGCAAGACCGCCATCGTCGAGGGACTCGCGCAGCGCATCGCCGACGGCGACGTCCCGAGTTTCCTGGCGGACAAGCGCATTCTGGCGCTCGACCTGTCGTTGATCGTCGCGGGAACCAAGTATCGCGGACAATTCGAAGAGCGCTTGAAGACCATCATGAAGGAGTTGATGGAGAATCAAAATGCCATCATCTTCATCGACGAGCTGCACACGCTGGTCGGCGCGGGATCGGCCGAAGGATCGCTCGATGCCGCCAACATCTTGAAGCCGGCGCTCACCCGCGGCGAGATGCAATGCATTGGCGCGACCACGCCGTCGGAGTATCGCAAGTCGATTGAGCGCGACCGCTCGCTCGAGCGCCGCTTCCAAGCGGTGAAAGTCGCGCCGCCCAACGAATCGGACGCCACCAAGATTCTCTTCGGCATCAAGGACCGCTACGAGAAGTTCCACGCCGTGTCCTACACCGACGAAGCGATCAACGCGTCGGTGTCGCACTCGAATCGCTACATTCCGGATCGTTTCCTGCCCGACAAGGCGATCGATTTGGTCGACGAAGCCGGGGCCCGCGTGAAACTGCGCCAGACAACCTTGCCGGAAGAACTGGCCGACATTCAGAAGCGCATCAAGTTCATCGTGCATCGCATGGAAAACGCGATTGCGAATCACGAGTTCGAGAAGGCGCGCTTCTACTCCGACGAGGAACGCAAGGAGCGGGAGCATTTGCGCACGTTGCGCGAGAAGTATCACTTGGACGAAACGTCTACGGGCGTCGTCACGAAGGAAGACATCGAAGACGTGGTGGCGCGCTGGACGGGCATCCCCGTCAACTCGATCAAAGAAGAGGAAATGCAGAAACTCCTGCGCATCGAGGAAGAACTGCATGGGCGCATCATCAGCCAGGACAAATCGATTTCCGCGTTGGCGCGCGCGATTCGCCGCAGCCGCGCGGGATTAAAGAGTCCGGCGCGGCCGGTGGGCAGCTTTTTGTTCCTGGGTCCCACGGGCGTGGGCAAGACCGAAGTGGCGCGCTCGCTGGCGCAATTCCTGTTCGGCTCGGAGAAATCGCTGATCCGCTTCGACATGAGCGAATTCATGGAGAAGCACTCGGTTTCCAAACTCATCGGATCGCCTCCCGGCTACGTGGGTTACGAGGAAGGCGGACAACTCACCGAGCGCGTGAAGCGCGCGCCGTACTCCGTGATCCTTCTCGACGAAATCGAGAAGGCTCATCCCGACGTCTTCAACATCCTGTTGCAAGTTTTCGAGGATGGACAATTAACTGACGGTTTAGGAAACACGGTCGACTTCAAGAACGTCATTCTGATCATGACCTCGAACATCGGCGCGCGGTTCTTGCAGAAGCGCACCGGTTTGGGCTTCCAGGCGCCGGGCGAAGACGCTTCCCAGTCGAAGGTGGAAGACATGGTGAAGCAAGAGGTCAAGCGGGTGTTCAATCCGGAGTTCTTGAACCGCTTGGACGAGATCATTATCTTCAATCCGCTCAGCGACGAGGATTTGTTGAAGATCGTCAACCTGATGGTCGGCCAGTTGAACAAGAACCTGGAGCATCGCGAGATTACCGTGAAGCTCACCGATCAAGCCGGCAAGTGGATCGTGGAGAAAACGTGCTCCGATCGCAGTTACGGAGCGCGTCCTTTGCGGCGGGCTTTACAGAAGTACATCGAGGATCCGCTGTCGGAAGCATTGATTCAAGGGACCATCCCCAAACCCGCGGAATTGGAAGTGATTTTGGAAGGAGATGGGTTATACTACCGTCCAGCAGGTTCCCAAACCGAAGGCGAGCCTTTGGGTGAACCAGTGCTTCTGTACAGGTAGCGAGCAGTTTTTCTGCGAGAACGTACGGGCCGTGACAAAAGTGTGCGCGCGAGCGAGACGGCGTACCTTTGGTGTGCAGTAGAAGCGTGCGAAAAAGAAATGATGCGCGGCCGGTGCGGTCAAAAAGCAATTCAGGCAGGTTCAGGCCGAGAAAATCGTGAACGTGGCATGACAATCCCATCGTTGTGTGGCATTCTGCGCGCTGCTTCGTCGAGTTTGCGCGCACTCAGCGCCAGAACGAATGGAGAAACTGAACGAGTGACGCGTAAAAGCTGGGGTTTTGCGGTTGGGTTGCTAGCGGTTTGGGTCGCGGGCGTGGGTGTGCCCGCTTCCGCGCAAGCACCCGCTGCTACTCCTCCCGCTTCTCAACGCATCGTGCTGTTCTCGATGCACGGCTACGATCCCCTGAACGAACCGCCCGAACTTCAGTATCAAGACGAAAAGTCCGCTGCGCCCGATCCACAGCAAGCGACGCCGCAGGGCACGCCTCTTATGCAGGCGCCCGCTCCCGGACAGCAGCCGGTGCCTCCGCGACTCCCGATGCCGTTGGCCGGCGTTCCCAACGTCGTCGCCGAAGATCCTACGTTTGCCGGCAATCGCCGTTACACGCGCGACATGCTGCGCACGCGCTTGTTCACGCACAAAGGCGATCCTTTCGATCCTGCGTCGCTGCAACGCGACTTCATGAATTTGTGGAACACCGGATACTTCGAGGATTTGCGCCTGGAAGACGAGCCCGGTCCCAAGGGTCACGTCCTCACGTTCTACGTTCGCGAAAAACCGCAGATCCGCACGATTGACTACGGCAAGGGCATGAAGTCGGTGTCGCAATCCGACGTGCTCGATCGCTTCAAGGAACGCAAGGTGGGGCTGGTTGTGGAAACGCCGTACGATCCCACCAAGGTCCGCCACGCCGAAGTGGTTTTGCAGGAATTTCTCGCGGAGAAGGGCCATCAATTCGCGAAAGTGGAAGCCAAGGCCACGCGCACGCCACCGAACTCGATCAAGCTGGTCTTCGACGTGGACGAAGGACCCACGGTCAAAGTCGGCGACATCACGTTCAGCGGCAATCAAGCGATCGGCGACAAACAACTGATCCGCGCGATGAAGTTCACCAAGCCCATCGGAATCCCCAAGAGTATTTACCTGGAGAATTTGTTCCGCCGCACCTATGACCAGTCGAAGCTCTCCTACGACTTGGAAATGGTCCGCGGACAATTTCAGGACATCGGGTATTTCGAAACGTTGGTGCTCGATCCCAAGCTGAATATCTACGACGTCCAGAACAACGGTTTCCTGCGCAAAATCGCCATGGCTCCCGTGGAAGTGTGGGATGGCTTCCGCCACAAGAAGCCGGGTCCGCCCAAGCCCGGCAAGCGCGTGGACATCGCCATCGCCATCGAGCAGGGCGATCTCTATCACATGGGCAAGATGGAGTTCACCGGCGTCAAGTTGTTCCGCCGGCCCGACCAGATTTTGAAGCCGCAGTTCAAGATGAACGAAGGGGACATCTTCAACGTCTCGAAGATCCGCAAGGGCATCGAGGCGGTGAAGGATATCTATAAAGAGTTCGGATACATCAACGAGGTCACCGAGCCGGGTCAGGACATCGACAAGCAGGCTCACGTGATCAACATGAACTTCAACATCGACGAGGACAAGCAATTCTTCGTCAAGCGCATCGACTTTTCGGGCAACACCACCACGCGCGACAAAGTGATCCGCCGCGAAATCCTGCTCGACGAAGGCGACATGTTCAATCACCGCCTGTGGTCGATCAGTATTCTGCGCCTGAATCAACTTGGTTTCTTCGAGCCGATCAAGAAGGAAAACGAAGACGACGGCGTGAAGCCGAACAATCGCGACGGCACGGTCGACATCAATCTGAAGGTCAAGGAAAAGGGCAAGAACACCATTGGATTGACCGGCGGCGTCAGCGGCATCGCCGGAACGTTCCTCGGGCTGCAGTATCAGACGCACAACTTCCTGGGACTGGGCGAGACGCTGACCTTCGACGTGCAGTTGGGAACCATCGAGCGCAACATTCTCCTCGGATTCACCGAACCGCACTTGTTCGACAAGCGCTACGCCGTGGGATTTACGGTTTACGATCGCCGTTACAGTTACGATCAGGCGCGCCAAGCGTCGATTCTCGCCGGACAGAACTTGATCGGCTACTACGATCAGTTCGGCCAGCAAAACTTGCTGAATTATCGCCAGAATTCCAAGGGCGCCACGGTGTTCGTGAGCTATCCGGTCGGCCGGGGATTCTCGCGCGTCGGCATCACCTACGGTTACGACAAGTCCAACATCACCACGTTCAGCAACGCGGCGGCGGCGTACTTCGACTACCTGAATTACAACACCATCTCGGGACCAAACTCGCTGAGCGGTATCACCACCAGCAAGATCACGCCGAGCTACAGCTACAACACGGTGAACAGCCCGCTGAATCCCACGTCGGGCAAGAGCATTTTCCTGGGCGGGGAATTTGCGGGCGCCGGCGGGACGGTGCGCCTGGTGCGGCCCACTGGATCGTTCACCTACTATCACCCGACGTATCACAAGCGCAACACTATCGGCCTCCGCGTGCTGGGATCGTATATGACCGGCTACGGCGGACGCGTCGCGCCGCCTTACGAGCGCTTCTATATCGGCGGCGAGCAGGACATTCGCGGCTTCGACATTCGCACCGTTTCGCCGATCGGCTACGTGCCGAACACGGTGAACATCAACGTGCTCGATTCGGATGGATCGCCGCGGTCGTCTCCGGTATTGGTCAACGGCGTGGTGCAATCGGCGCCGCAGACCATGACGATTCCGATCAACCAGATCACGTTCCCGGGCGGCGATTTCCAGATGGTCGGCAATTTCGAGTACCGCATTCCGATTGCCGGACCGGTGACGTTGGCGGCGTTCTACGATTTGGGCGCCAACGCCGCGCTGCGCGCCAGCCAGTTGCAGATCGGCGAGACGCGCTTTCAACAGTTGTTGAGTTTGTATCCGAATACGAACTTCACGCAGAACCTGCAGTTGGTGCCGGGCACTAACGGCGCCCTGCACGGGTCCACGGGCCTGGAGTTGCAAGTGGTTCTGCCGGTGGTCCAAGCGCCCTTCCGTTTGTACTACGCGTACAATGTGCAGCGCGTGGAAACGAACGTGGTGCCGGGCTTGGTCGTGGATCGCAGCCAGTTTCCGAACAATGCCACCTACCAGCAAGCCTTGGCTTACGGTATGGCGACGTCGTACGCGGAACCGGCGCACGTGTTCCGATTCACGATTTCGCGAACGTTCTAGCAAAGTTCGCGAAGTCGCGAACTTCTAGGAAGTCTTTGTGGGGCGTGGCCGCGGGCTGGTGACCGCGGCTACCGAGGCCGGAAAGTGCACTATAATGGTGGGATCGAATTTAACCGCCTGCGAGCGGACCGCTTCTAGGCGGACTGCCTTAAGCGGAATGGAGACATAGCATGAATCAACGAGTTTTTGTATGGGCCATGGCCACCCTTTTGGCCTTTAGTGTGGCGGTTGGCGCTCAGGCGACCGCACAACCTCCGGCGTCGAAGCCGGCCACTCCGGCCGCGCCACCGCCGTCGAATCCGGCAAACGCCACGGGAAACTTGGCCGCCGGTGGAGCGATGTCCCCGTCGGGCGCGGGCAAAGTCGCCACGGTGCACATTCAGCAAGCCATCGCGAATTGCGCGGAAGGCAAAAAGGCCACCGACGATCTTCAGAAGCGCTTCCAACCGAAGAAAGATCAATTGGAAGCCATGACCAAGTCGATCCAGGATAAGCAGCAGCGGCTGCAAGCGGGCGATAAGGTGCTGAGCGAAGACCAGAAAAACCAGCTCATTCGCGAAGTGGATCGCGAAACCAAGAACTTCAATCACGAGAACGAAGACGCCACCGCCGACTATCAGCAAGCGGTCGACGGCGTGTTCAACGCCATCGGCAACAAGATGCTGCAAGTCATCGCCGTGTACGCGCAAAAGAACGGCTTCGATTTGGTGCTGAACTCGGCGCAACCGGGCGAAGTGCTGTGGCAGAACGATCGCGTGGACATCACGCAGGAAGTGATCGGCGCGTACAACATGTCGTTCCCGGCCAGCGCCAGTGGTCTTTCCGCGCCGCCGGCGGCGCCGGGCGCGAAGCCCGCCGCGCCTCCTGCCACCGCGCCGAAGAAGCCGTAACGCTCGAACGGTCTGCGTATGACCTTGCGGCCGGTGAGACGCCGGTTCTTCCGGCTGCTGACGATCTTGATTCTGTGCGCGGGCGCGGCCATCGATGCTCGCGCGCAGGATCGCGATCTCGCTCTCATCGTCAACGAATACTTGCCGGGCTATTGGGCCTTCCGCCCGGTGTCGGCCGCTACTCCGGCCGGCGTTCATTCACAAGACAAATCGCTGGAAGATTGGTCGTCCACTGCGGTGCAGGCGGAGATCGCGCGGAATCGAGCGGCGCTCTCGCGGATCGAGAAGCTGGACTCGAAACAGCTCTCTGCGGCCGCCCGCGCCGACCGCGAAAACCTCGCGGCGCGCATTCGCTTGGTGATAGCCGATCTCGACGAGCGCAAGCAAGCGTCCACGCGTCCCGACTTGTACGCGCTCTTGCTCGGCGACGCCGCGTGGAGTCTCACGAACCGCCAGTTTGCGCCGGCCACCACGCGCTTCGACGCGCTCGACGAACGGCTGAAGCTCTATCCCAAAGTCTTGAAGCTGGCGCGCGCCAATTTCGAGAATCCACCGGAGATCGACACGCGCAAGGCTCTGGAGATTCTCGCCGGTGTGGCCGATTATCTCGATAAAGGCGTGCCGAACGCCGCGGTCACGCAAGGTCTCGAGAAAAAAGCGCTGTCGCGCGTGCAGAAAGACGCGCACGTCGCGGCGGCTGCGGTGCGCGACTTTCGCGCGTGGATGGAAGCGCAGCTTTTGCCGCACTCGAAGGGTAATCCCGTGACGCCGGAGGCCGCGTATCGCCGGATTTTCCGCGATCGCCTGGGAACGGCGATGACACCGGAGGCCGTGCTGGCCGAAGCGGAGAAAGAATTGGGAACCGCGCCCTTGCCCGTTGCGCCGCCGGCCGCCGATACGCTCGACGCGCTGCAGGTTTTGCAAGCGCTGCGCCAGGGCGAACGCGATCCGCGTTTGTTCACGGATCAAAAGCGCATTGCGCCGATCCCGATGCCCGATCGTTTGCAATTTGAAAATGCGCCGCCCTATTCTCCGCGTCTCAGTGCGTGGCTTGATCCGGCGGGTGCGTTCGAGCCGGACTTGGCCTTTTTCATCTACGTGCCGGCGTCGCTGGCGCTGACGCGCTCGGGCGCGCAAGCGGCCATCATACGCTTGGGTCACCCGGGCGCCTACTTGCAGCGTGAGGCGATGAATCACACCGACACGATCATCCGGAAAGTTTTTCCCAACCTCGCATTTATCGCGGGATGGGAAGAGTACGCGGCGGTGCTGATGCGCGAGGCCGGATACTCGGCGCCCGGCGTGAAAGATGCCGTCCACGACGCCGCGCACGATCGCGCCGTTTGGCTCGATGCAATTTTCGACATTCGCCTGCATCTGGGAAAAGTCACGCCTGAGGAAGCCGAGAAGCAGCTGGCCACGCAGTTCGCGTGTTCGCCCGCCGAGGCGCACGATCGCGTGTGGCGGTCTCTCTCGTCGCCCGCTGCGCCGAGCGCCGCATTTGTGGGTAAACTGGAACTCGTGCGCCTGCGCGACCAGATCCACAAGGAAATGGGCGCGGCTTTCATTCTAGGCGAGTATCACACGCGCCTCTTGTCATTGGGCGCGCCGACATTCGCGGCGGCTCACGAACTGCTGCAATAGCACATGAGATTTTTCTTCACCGGACGAGGCCCGGCGGTCGACCGCATTTTATTGGTCGAAAGCGGATCGCGCTACGTGATGGAGCGCGCCATCGCCGGCATGCAGCGCGGATTTCCCGGCGCGTCGCTGGAGTTGTGCACGTGCTTCCCGGGCTTGCCGGCCGCCACCACGTTTGAGCGGGTGTGGCGCGTCACGGATGCGCCGTCGCTTGGCGAGAAATGGAGAATGGCGCGCGCCATCGCCGCGACACGGCCTCCTGTGGCCGCGATGCTTTTCTCCGGCGAGCCGATTCTGTTCAACTGGAAAGCCGCGCTGCTTCTTCTGCTGCCTTCGAAAATCCTCCTGATCAACGAAAACGGCGATTTCTTCTGGCTCGACCGCCCGAACCTGCCGACGCTGCGCCAATTCGTCGGCGCGCGTTTGGGAATGAACGGCGAAGGAATGCTGCGCGGCGTCTGTCGCGTAGTGGCGTTTCCGTTTGTGCTGATTTTTTTGATTCTAGCGGCGTGCGTCACGTACACGATGCGTTGGTCGCGGCTATTGTGGTGGAAACTCATGGGATAGCGTCCTTTGGCGCTGGAGGCGGGCGGTTGCAAGAACCGTTCCGCGCGGTGCAGGATCGCGAGAAGCGCATCCGCGAGTTGATCGGCCGATCACTCCGACCGCAAGGTAATCGCGGGATCCAATCGTAGCAACCTCCGCGCGGGAATCGCGCTCGCCACGCACGCTACAACAACCAGCGCCGCCGAGACCATCAGGAACGTTCGCGGATCGCCTTCCTTCACGCCGAAAAGCAAATCCTTCACCACCGTCGTCGACCATCGCGCGAGAATCGCGCCGGCCGCCACGCCGGCGAGCGTGAGCCAGAGCGCGGGACGCACGACGGTCCACATGGCGCGCGCGGTCGTGGATCCGAGCGCCATGCGAATGCCCATTTCGCGCGTGCGCTCCGCCACCGAATGGGAAATCAGCCCGTACAATCCGATCGCCGCGAGGAACATCGCGAGCATCGCGACGGTTGAGAATACCGCCGCTTGATAGCGCTGCGACTGGAACGCCGTGTACTGCACTTCCTCGAGACTTTGGAATTTCGCGAACGGTAATTGTGGATCGATCGCGCCGACGGCCGCTTCGATCGCGTGCTGCAACGGCGCGCCTGGCGTTGCGCGCGTGCGCACCACCCACTGCGGCGCGAACCAAGTGTGGATCAATTGGAAAAACTTGTCGGACTCCTGTGCCGCCGGATGGTAGGTCGTCGGGGTCGCACTCATCAGCCCGTACGAGCCCACGCCCGAATGCTGTTGCGTGTCGCCCACCACGCCGACGATGCGCCGCGTGACGCCTCCTTCACGCAAATGACTGCCAACGGGATCTTGATCCTTCAGGAATCGGCGCGCAAACGCCTCGTTGATCACGACCACCGGCTCGGTATCGGCGCGATCGGCGTCGGTGATGGCGCGGCCCTCGACCACCGGAATGCGCAACGCTTCCAAGTATCCCGGTGTCACGTAAATGTCGTCCATGGGAAATCCCTTGTCGCTTGCGTTGACACCGTCGGCGATGCGAAATCCCATGTTCAATGGACGCTGATACGGCAGCGTCAATCCCACGCCCGCCGCTTCCACGTCCGGCGACTCGCGAATGCGGCGCAGGCTTTCGTCGTACAAGCGATTTACCGCGGCGCTGGTTGAATACCGCGCGTCTTGCAGCGAAAGGGACGCACTGATCACATTGTGCGGATCGAAGCCGGGCGTCAATCCTTCCAATCGCTGGAGCGTGCGCACCAGCAATCCTGCGTCGATCAAGAGCATCAAACTGAGCGCGACCTCTGCCACGATCAACGCGCGTCGCGACCAATGACGAGATCCGCCGGCCGCGCCGCGCGCGCCTTCCGCCAGCATCGACCGCAGATCGACGCGGCTGGCCGCGAACGCCGGCGCGAGTCCAAAGAGCAAACTCGCCAGCAACGAGACGCCGAGCATCGCCAGCATCACGCGCCAGTTTAGAGTCACGGGATGCCAGTAGTCGAAGCCCGCCGCGCCGAGCCCTTCCAGGGCCTGAATTCCCGCGTAACCGGTGAGCACACCCAGCGCGCCGCCGCCGAGCGCGAGCAATAAACTTTCCGCGAGCAACTGGCGAATAATCGCAGCGCGATTCGCGCCCACCGCCATGCGCGTGGCGACCTCGCGCGCGCGTCCGGACGACCGCGCGAGCAGCAATCCCGCGATGTTGACGCATCCGATCAGCAGCACGACGCCGACCGCGGTCCACGCGCCGTAGAGTCCCGTTTGTAGATCGCTCGTGAGTCCTTGCTGAAGCGGCACGAGGCGCGCGTGCATAAGAGTATCCTTCGCCTTGTTGCGCATCATCGCCGGCCCCGCGACCACGTTTAGTTGCGACTCCGCCGCCGCCCACGTGACGCCCGGCTTCAGCCGCGCGATCACCGTGTAGTTCGTACCTTGGCCTTCGCCGGAATTCGACGGCCGCCGCGGCGTATACAGGTCGGCGGGCGTTTGCGTTCGGAATCCCTCGGGCATCACGCCGATCACCGTGTACGGCTCGCCGCGCAGCAGAATCGTCTTGCCGATTGCGTTCGGGTCGCCCGCGAACAAACGCTGCCACATCGGATACGCAAGCACCACCACGGCCGCGCCGCCGGGAACGTCCTCAGAGCGCGTGAATTCACGGCCGATCATCGGTGGCACGCCCATCACGTGAAAGAATCCCGCCGACACGCGCGACTGCATGATGTATTCGCCGCGCCCATCCTTCGAGAGATTCACGCCTTGCGATCCTCCGCCGAGCGCCACGTCGAGGAGATCGGCGTGATCGCGCACCGCTTCCCACGTAGGGCCGTCTTGCGAGTCGCTGGTATAGCTGCCCTTCGCGGTCTGCTGGTCGAAGACCATCAACGCCAGTCGCTCGGGCGCGGGATACGGCAGCGGCCGCAGCAAAACGGCGTCGACCACCGAGTAGATCGCGGTGTTCGCGCCGATACAAAGCGCCAGCGTGCAAAGCACGGCGGCGGCGAACCCCGGTGACTTGCGAAGTTGACGTGCGGCGTAGCGGATGTCGCGAATCATAACTAATGAGACGCGCGAGTCCGGCTTCGGTTCGGGAAAAATTACTTGCGGGGAGCGGGCGGAAGGCCTTCGATTACATCCACTGTCTCGCCATGCGTTTCGATGCGCGTCTCTTCGCCGGCAAATGCCTTCTTGGCGATCACCCGGCGGTACGCTTCGGCGAACGCCGCGGCCGAGTTCGCATCTTTCCACTGCGAGCGGTGTGCGAGCAACACCTTGCCGGACGCGTTTTCGTAGACGTCATAGCGGAACGCGCGCCACAGCGGCGCAACGGCGTGCGCGACATCTTCGCTCAACGTGATTTTCAGCAGCGTGAACACGTCGAACTCGCCGAGCACGTTGGAATCGAGCTTCTTGTAGCCGGCGCGCTGCGCAGCGGGAATCTCCGGCGCTTCGATGGATGGAGGCGCGACGGCCGGCGCGTCGGGATGCATGATCTCGTGCGTGGAATGCGGAGGATGGTCGAGCAACTCGCCATACACTTTGTCCGCGCCGACGGCTTTCTGTTTCGCTTGCGCGTAGGTGAGCCCATACATGTAGGGGAAGAGCAGGCCTTCCTTCAAGTACGGCGGCGCCGCGCTGAACACGGGAAACTTGGCGTCTTCCGACTTGGCCGCGTCTTCCACCATTGAGCCGAGATTCGGCAGGTCGGCGGCCTTCAGGCCCGACGGCGCCATCATGTAATCCATCATCGCGAGTACGCCTTCGCCTTCCACCACCGATTGCCGCGCGGCCTGCTCGTCCTGCGACATTTTCTTGTCTTCCATGAACGCGGTGAGGCTGGTGTGCTGGTCCTGAAGCGCGTGCGTCAGTTCATGCGCGATCGCCGGTTGCTGCAAGTTGAGCGGCGCCCAGTCGGAGAGATAGATTTTTTTCGACTTAGGATCGTAGAACGCCGTGGCTTGCTCGGAAAGCAGGTCGAGCACGAACGACTCCAGTTTGAATCCAGCGGGCAGCAAACCGAACTTGATGAGCGCCGCTTCCTGCGCGTGCATGTCCTCGTGCGTCGTCGACTCCTTCATGCGCTCGGTGATGTATCCGCGGATTTGCTCGCGCGAAACCACCTCGCCTTGAACGGGCGCCTTGATGGGTAGGTTGGTGAGCTTCGAAACTTGCTTGAGGATTTCCGGTACGGAGGCGAGCGCCTGCTGGGCCTCCGCTTGATTGGGTTTGTCTTGCGCCGCCGCGAACGCGGCCGCGGCCAGCAGCGCGATGACGGGGGCCAGGAAGCGGCGTAAGAATGCCATAGTGAATTGACGTTGGCCCCCGCCTGCGATGTTACAGGGTCTTCAGGTACGCGATCAGGTTATCGAGTTCCTTGGGCGTGAGCTGATCTTCGAAGCCGGTCATTTTGCCGCCGCCCTTTAGGATCATGTCGCGAACGTTGGCTTCGGTGAGCGGGCGATCGTCCCACATTTTCTTGTGCGTGAACAGGCCCTTCAGCCCGGGACCGATGCGCTTGGTTTCCTTATCCGGCCAGTGGCACACCGTGCAGTTTTTGTCTTTGAAAACTGCTTCGCCCTTAGTGGCGTCGCCGCCCGACTTCTTGTCGTCCTTCTTCTGCGCCGGTACCGCGAGCGTCAGCGACAGGATACAAACCGTAGTGAACAATACCAAACCCAGTTTCTTCATGCCCTCTCCTTATGAAGCGTACTTTTCGATTATACGACAGGATTGAATTGGCTAATCGTCCTCGTGCGGATAGCGATCGTACTCAGAGTCCTCTTGATTTCGCCGGGCGTAATCCTGTTCGGCGCGCTGTGCGGCGTAGAAAATCTCCTTGGTGCGGACGATGTTCTCGACGTACTTCTTCATGTTTTCGCCGCGCAACGTTTCATCGCTCAGGTAGGACAGCTTGCGTTCGATGTCCTGGGCCGTTTCCTCGCGCTTGGTGGCGTCCCAGTCGAGCGGACAGCACTCCAGGGCCCAGGCGCGCAGCTCCGCCACGCGACGCGCGCGAATCTTCTGCGGGTCTTCGGCCAGGTGCGCGATTCGGGTAAAGAATCCTCGGCGATTCATGTTTTTACACTAGCATGATACGATTTCCCCATGCGCCTTGGAATCTTTACCGCTTTGTTTGGACAATTGACCCTCGACCAAGTGATTCCCAAGCTCCAGAAGCTCAATATTTCTACCGTCGAGCTGGGAACCGGCAACTATCCCGGCGATCCGCATTGCAAGCTCGAATACCTCGACAACGCGACGGCGCTGGCCGAGTTCCGCAAGAAGATGGACGGCGCGGGTCTCTCGATCAGCGCGCTCAGTTGTCACGGAAATCCGCTGCATCCGGTGAAGGAAATCCGCGAGAAGTTCGTGGCCATCTCGCGGCGCACGATTTTGTTGGCGGAAAAACTCGGCGTGAAGACGGTCATCGACTTTTCCGGCTGTCCCGGCGATTCCGACAACGCGCGTTTCCCCAACTGGGTGACATGCCCGTGGCCGCCGGATTTTCTCGAGGTGCTGAAGTGGCAGTGGGAAGAAAAGGCGCTGCCGTTTTGGAGCGAGCACGCCAAATTCGCGCGCGATCACGGCGTGCGCGTCGCCATCGAGATGCATCCAGGGTTCCTCGTGTACTCGCCTGAGAATATGATGCGCCTGCGCGCCGCGGCCGGCGACAACATCGGCTGCAATTTCGACCCAAGTCATTTGTTCTGGCAGGGAATCGATCCGCTGGCGGCCGTCCGCCAACTGGGCGCGGCGGTTTTCCACGTTCACGCCAAAGACACCATGCTGTGGCAGGACAACATCAACAAAACCGGCGTACTCGACACCAAGAACTACACCGACGAAATCAACCGCGCGTGGATTTTCCGCACCGTGGGATACGGTCACGGCGTGGAATGGTGGAACAATCTCGTGAGCACGCTGCGCATGGCCGGATATGACGACACGTTGTCGATCGAGCACGAAGACAGCTTGATGTCGATCGAAGAAGGTCTCACCAAAGCCGCGTCGTTTTTGCACGGCGTGTTGCTGAAAGAGAAGCCGGCGCAAGCGTGGTGGGCGTAACTTATATATGAAACGAAATCTCGCCATCGCATTGGCGCTGGTCACGATCGCGTCGGCCGCGCAAGAAAAGAAGACCGAGCAGAAGTCTGAGCCGAAGCCCGGCAAAGTGATCACCACGCCGTCCGGTTTGAAGTATCAGGATTTGGTGGAAGGCACGGGAATGTCGCCCAAGGACGGCGATACGGTGGTGGTTCACTACACCGGATGGCTCTTGAGTCTAAGGAAATTTGATAGCTCGGTGGGCGGTGAGCCGTTTCATTTTCAACTCGGCAAGGGTCAGGTGATCAAAGGTTGGGACGAAGGCGTGGCCACGATGAAAGTCGGAGGCAAGCGCAAACTGGTGGTCCCGCCGGACCTTGCGTATGGCGATCGCGCGAATGGGATGATTCCGGCGAACTCCACGCTGGTCTTTGAGGTTGAGTTGCTGGAAATCAAGAAATAACTGGACGCCAGCCTAACCCGTCCGCTCCCACTTTCCACTCGCCGCCGATTTCTCCACCGCATCCAGGATCATATTGTTGCGATAGCCGTCGTGGAAGTTCGGCTCCGGCGGCTCACCTTTCGCGACCGCCTTCAGAAATTCGTAGATCGTGTGGGTCTGCGTGTGCTCCCAGCCGATCATGTGTCCCGGCGGCCACCAGTTATCGACGTAGGCGTGCTGTCCGCCTTCGGTGGCGAAAATCGTGCGGAAGCCGCGCGCGTCCGGTGCGTCGTCTTGACTGTAGTATTGCAATTCGTTGAGGCGCTCGAGATCGAAAACCAGCGATCCTTTGCTGCCGTTGATCTCCAGCGTGTTGTGATTCTTCCGTCCCAGCGCGAAGCGCGTCACTTCAAACGATCCCACGGCGCCGCCGTCGAGCTTGCCGAGGAAGAGCGCGCAGTCGTCGACGGTAACGGGCGCCATTCCGCCGCCCGTCGTGCTGCCCCACGCACCTTGATCGGCAGCCGGCAGCGGGCGCTCTTTGATGAACGTCTCGAGCAGTGCCGTTACCTCATTTACTTCGCCGACGAGATACCGGCATAGATCGACGATGTGCGCGCCCAAGTCGCCGAGCGTTCCCGAGCCGGCCTGCGATTTGTCGAGCCGCCACACGCGGGGAAACTGCGGGTCGACAATCCAATCCTGCAAGTAGCGCGCGCGGAAATGGTAGATTTTTCCGAGGCGACCATCTTCGATCATGCGTTTCGCCAGCATGATCGCCGGGACGCGGCGATAGTTGAACACAACGCCGTGCACGATCTTCGCGCGGATCGCCGCTTCGAGCATTTCTTTAGCTTCGTCGCCGGTGTTGCCGAGCGGCTTTTCACACAACACGTGTTTGCCCGCCTTTGCCGCGGCCACGGCAATCGTTTTGTGGAGATGCCCGGGCGTGGAAATGTCGACGGCGTCGACATCCTTGCGCTCGAGCACGCGCTCCCAACTGGTTTCCACCGACTCCCAACCGAAACGCGACGCCATCGCTTCGGCGCCGGCGCGATCGCGTCCGCAAATCACCTTCATGCGCGGCGTAGGACAATCGGAAAAAATCTTGCCCACCGTGGAGTAGGCGTAGCTGTGCGCCTTGCCCATGAACTTGTAGCCGATCAGTGCAACGTTGATGTCCTTCATTGTTTTTTCCGCGTTCTTCCGTGTGTTGTTTTCCGTGCCTTCCGTGTTCCAATCCGCCACGCTTCGCGTTATCTCACCAAACGGAACCACGTCAACTTACCGACCTTCACCATGCCATCACCGTTCCACTCCACCGGCGACTTTTCGCTCGCGATCTTCTCGCCGTCGAGACGCACGGCGCCCTGCTGCACCAAACGTCGCAATTCGCTAGCAGAGCGATCCGGCAGTTCGCGGCGCAGCAACTCGATCCAGGTCATGCCTGGCGTCACTTTTACTTCGCGCGCATCGGTCGGCGCGGTCTTCTTCGAGAACGTGCTGGTGAACCACTCTTCCTCTTGCGCGCCGATTTGCTCGCCGTGATAGCGCGCGACAATCTCGCGCGCCAGCCGTTTTTTCCAACTCATGGGATCGTCGATGCGCGCGGCGCGCAATGGCTCGAGCTCCGCTAAGTCCACGAGCGTGTACACCTCGTAGTAGCTGAGCATCAAGGCGTCCGGAATGCTCATGATCTTGCCAAACTTGTCGCGCGGCGTATCGGCCAGTGCGATGTAATTGCCCAGGCTCTTCGATTGCTTCTCGATGCCGTCGGTGCCCGGCGTGATGCGCGTGGTTATCACCACTTGCGGCGGCTGGCCGAAGCGTTCCTGAAAGAATCGCCCCATCAGTTCGTTGAAAAGCTGATCCGTTCCGACGATCGTGAGGTCCGATTCGAGCATCTTCGAATCGTAGCCCTGCAGCACGGGATAGAGCATTTCGTGCAGATAAATCTCGTCGCCGGCGGAGATGCGGCGCTGGAACATGTCGCGGGCGATGAGTTTCGAATGCGTCACCATCGAGAGCAGCTTCAGGAATTCTTCCGCCGGCATCTTGCCGAACCAATCGGAATTGCGGCGCACTTCGAACACCGCGGGATCGGTGAGCAAAACCGCGGAAACCTGACGGATGAACTCCTGCGCGTTGTGTTCGATCTGCTCGGGTGGAATCACCGGGCGCACTTTCGATTTTCCCGTGGGATCCCCGATGCGCGTGGTGAAATCGCCGATCAGGAATTGCACCACGTGGCCGTGCTCCTGCATTTCGCGCTGCATCCACAAATTCACGGCGTGTCCAATGTGCAAGAACGGCGCGGTGACGTCCACACCGTACTTCACCTTCAGCGGGCGTCCCGTCTCCAGGCGGTCGCGGAACTCGTCGAGGTTGTACACTTCCTCCGTGGTGCGAGCGAAGCGGTTCAGGATCTGTTGTGTGGCGGCTTTCATTGGATCGTTGAATGTTTCAGTCTATCCTAAGCGCGTGCGATAGACTACCGCCATGGCTTGGGATGAGGTTCTCTACGATGTATCGGATCAGGTCGCGACGATCACGCTGAATCGCCCGGAAAAGCTCAATGCCTGGACTGTGAAAATGGACCAGGAATCGAGTGAAGCGTTTCGCGACGCCGCGCGCGACGAGCGTGTCCGCGCGATCGTACTTACCGGCGCGGGCCGCGGATTCTGCGCCGGCGCGGACATGAGTCTGCTGAGCGCGCTCACACAAGGCCGTCGCGCCGACATCATGGGGCACGTGGAGCTTGACGCCGGCGTCCGCGAGGATTTTCACCGCAAACTCGCGTGGCTCTTCTCGATTCCCAAGCCGATCATCGCGGCGGTGAATGGTCCCGCAGTGGGATTTGGTTTTGTGCTGCCGCTTTACTGCGACATTCGCATCGCCAGCGAGAAAGCGCTCTTCTCGACGATCTTTTCGAAGCGCGGACTGGTGGCCGAATATGGTTTGGCATGGATCTTGCCAAAGATTATCGGCATGCCGGCGACGATTGATTGGTCTTTCACGGCGCGGAATGTCGATGCGGCCGAGGCGCTGCTCGCGGGACTCGTGTCGCGCGTGTTGCCGGAGGAAAATTTTCTCGGCGCGGTGCAGGCTTGGGCCGCGGAACTCGCCGCGACCACGTCGCCGCGATCGCTGGCGGTGATGAAGCGGCAAATCTACGAAGCGAATTTCCAGAATCTCGGTGACGCGATCGATTTGAGTTTCCGCGAAATGCTCGCGAGCTTCCAAAGCGACGACTTCAAGGAAGGCGTCACGCATTTCCGCGAAAAGCGCGCTCCGCGATTCACAGGAAAATAAGCCATGAAGCTCGCGGGCAAAGTTGCGGTAGTTACCGGCGGCGCGAGCGGCATTGGCGCGGCTCTTTCGCGGCGATTCGCGGCGGAAGGCGCGCGCGCTGTGGTGGTCGCGGATTTCAACGGCGATGGCGCCGCGGCTGTCGCACGTGAGATTGGCGCGGTCGCCCTCGCGGCGCGCGTCGACGTCCGCGATGAATCGCAAGTCGCGCAACTCGTGAACGAGAACATCGAGCGTTTCGGACCAATCGATTTGTTCTGCTCGAACGCCGGCATCGCGATCGGGGGCGGGGAAGAGGCGAGCAACGAAGATTGGCAGCGCATCTGGGAAGTGAACTTGATGGCCCACGTGTACGCGGCGCGCGCCGCGCTGCCCTCGATGTTGGCGCGCGGCGGAGGATACTTGCTGAATACGGCGTCGGCGGCGGGCCTTTTAACGCAAGCGGACTCCGCGCCGTACTCGGTCACGAAGCACGCGGCCGTGTCGTTCGCCGAATGGCTGGCGATTACGTACGGCGATCGCGGCATTCGCGTGTCGTGCTTGTGTCCGCAAGGCGTGCGCACGCCGATGTTGATGCGCGAGGGGACCCGCTCCAGTGTCGGCGGATTTTTGCAGGATGGCTCGATCTCGCCGGAGGAATTGGCCGACGCGGTCATCGCGGGATTGGCGGAAGAAAGATTCTTGATCCTGCCGCATCCTGAGGTTGCGGAGTATTTCCGTAGAAAGGCCACGGATTATGACAGGTGGCTCCGTGGAATGAGGAAATTCCGATCCCGATAGGGTTTTTTCACCGCAGAGACGCAGAGACGCAGAGAAAACCAAGCATACGCGAGAATCAGGTTCTCTCTGCGCTTCTGCGTCTCTGCGGTAAAGAAAACCGTTTGTCTTAAACTATAACTTCGCGGACACGATTTTCCGCTGATCCTGATATTTCCCCGCGCGATCCGCGTAACTGGTCGAGCAAATCTCGCTTCCTTCCAGGAAGATCACTTGCGACACGCCTTCCTCGGCGTAAATCCGCACCGACGTCGCACTGGAGTTGGAAAACTCGAGCACCAGGTGTCCCACCCATTCCGGTTCCAGCGGCGTCGTGTTGACGATCACGCCGCAGCGCGCGTAGGTGCTTTTGCCGTGACACAATCCCAGGACCTCGCGCGGAATGCGGAAGTATTCCATTGTCAGCCCGAGCGCGTAACTGTGCGGCGGCATCAGGAAATATTTGCTGCCGTCGTCGTCCTTGTACATCGGCGCGTCGAGCAGCGTGCGTTCGTCGAATCGCTTCGGATCGACGATGCCGGCGTACACCGGCGAGAAAATCTTGAAGCCATGTTCCGCCGACAGCCGGATGTCGTAGCCGTAGCTGGACGCGCCCGCGCTGATGATCCGCCGCCCCTCGACGGTGCGCAGCAACTCGGGAAGGAACGGCTCGATCATGCCGCGCTCGCGGCACATTTTGATAATCCAGGCGTCCGATTTGACAGGCATGCGCTAGATGATACCCATAACGGTACAGCTTTCCAACGCCCGTTTTGCAGCAGGCGATTTTGGGGTATTCTGAAGTTATGCGGTCCTGGCTAAAGGTGTGCGTGGCCGCTGGGGTTTTTTGCGCTACTGCCTGGGCAGCTCCTGAAATCCACAATTTGGAGCTGGTGGGGCAACTGCCGCTTGGTCCCGGCTTCAACGCTGGGGTGTGGGTGGAGCGCAACACCGCGTACGTCGGCACGTGGGGAACGCCAACAGCGTGTCCTGGACTCGGCGTGAAAGTGGTCGATCTCACAGCGCCCTCGACTCCACGATTGATCCAGCGTCTTGCCGCATATCCCAACACCAGCACCGAAGATGTTGTGGTGCGTCCCGTCGATCGCGGGGCGTTTCGCGGCGATCTTCTGGCCGTAGGACTCGAAAGCTGCCGGGGAACGCAGACGGCTGCGCGTCGCGGCGCGGAATTGTACGACGTAAGCGATCCGCGCAATCCGCATTTGCTTTCATTTTTCGATACGGGATCGGAAAGCCGCGGCGTTCATGAGCTTGATCTTGTTACAGGACGCTCCGACGGGCGCGTCCTAATGCTGCTCGCGACCATGACGCGCGTGCGGATCGTCGATGCCACCGATCCGACCCACCCGCGCCAACTCTCCGACTGGACCTTACCGGAAGCCCCGTCGTCCTCAAAATTTGCGCCAAGCGTGCGCGGATCTTCCGACGGACAACTCGCCTACGTTTCCTACTGGAATGCGGGCGTGATACTGCTCGACATTTCCGATCCCACGAATCCGCGGATCGTTGGACGCACCGACGCGGCGGCGGCCGGGGAATCGCCGGCGCACAGCGTCGCGGTGTCGCGCGACAATCGGTTGATGCTCGAAGCAAGTGAGCAGCTCGATCCAGGATCGGGCAGCGAAGGTTACGGCGACTGGGGATACTTGCGTGTTTACGACGTGGCCGATCCCGCGCGACCGCGCCAAGTTAGCGCGTTTCTCACGGCGAACGCGCACACCGATCGCACCAATGGCCCGGCCGATTCGGGCGTCTACAGCATTCGCGACGCGCGCCTCGATGGCGCCTATGGCTATCTTTCCTGGTACAGCGATGGCGTCCGCGTGGTGGATCTCGGCGACCCACGCGCACCGCGAGAAGTGGCGTCGTATGTGCCGCCCGATACGCCCGATCCATACGGCGTCTTCGGAAACAAGGCGCAAGTTTGGAGCGTGGTGACACAGCCGGAACGGAATTTGGTGGTGGCGAGCGACATCAATTTCGGTTTGTACGTGCTGCGTCCGCTCGAGCCGAAACCGGACCGCCGCGGCGTGATGAACGCGGCGTCGCTCGGAGAAAATGAGGCGATCGCGCCGGGATCGGTGGTCACGGTGCTCGGCTCGCAACTCGCGGGTGATGCGGCGGCCGCGACAGGATCGCTCACGACCTTGGCCGGCGCGCAAGTGATGGTGAACGGGGTCGCCGCGCGAATCCTCTACGCGTCGCCGGAACAAGTGAATTTCCTGATTCCCAACGACACGCCGCTGGGTCCCGCGCAAATTACGGTGGAGAATTTGGGACGCCCCGGCGTCGCAATCACCGCCCAAGTTGTGGCGACCGCGCCGGGATTGTTCACGCTGTCCGAAGATGGCCGCGGAACGGTGGTCGCCGAGCGGGCGTCGGACCAATCGGTGGTCGGCGGCGGGAATCCCGCGCATTCCGGCGATCTGTTGCGCTTGCATCTTTCGGGACTCGGTGTGAATCCGCAAACGTCGGACGTTGAAGTTTCCATTGGCGGAGTTGGGGCGCAGGTCATTGCGGTGAGCGCGCCGCAAGACGGCGTCAGCGCGATTGTGGTGCGTGTGCCCGCGGGCGTGCGCGGTGAGGTCCCGGTGGTGGTGGGTTCAGGAAGTCGCGTGAGTAACACGGGGTCTTTGCCGGTTGAGTAGCGCATGTTTCCTCTTGCTGCTGTTGTTTGCCTGGCAGCAGGTCCAACTCCAATTCACTCCTCTTGAAAGACCGGTGATCCAGGCGCGTTTGCGTCAACGCGGCGACGATGACGCCAAGCGCGAAGCGGCGCTCAAAGTATTGTTCAGGGAATCCGGCTGCAAGGACTTGTCTGAGCAGCCGGTGAAACGCCAGAAGGTGCCCAACTTAGTTTGTGTGCTGCCGGGCGAGGTTCCCGAGCAAATTGTCGTCGGCTCGCACTTCGATTTCTCGTCGAGGGGTCATGTGCTGGACAACTGGAGTGGCGCCTCATTGTTGCCGAGTCTTTACGAAAGCCTGAACTCGGGCCAGCGCCATCACACGTTCGTGTTCGTGGGATTTACCGACGAAGAGAGCCGCCAGATTGGCTCGGAGTCTTACGTCAAGAACCTCACTAGCCAGCAGGCAGGCGCAGTTCGCGCAATGGTCAATTTGGACACGCTGGGTCTTGCACCGACCAAGGTTTGGGCGGGCCACGCTGATCCCCGGTTGCTTCAGTTGCTAACGTCAGCGGCGAACTCCACTGGCTCACCGCTACAAGGCGTAAACACAGACAGTGCAGGCCGCACGGATTCCGAGCCGTTTCGTAATGCGCACATTCCTGCGATCACGATTCACTCGCTGACGGCTGACACCTGGCGCGTAGTGCACCGGACTGACGACACCATGAAGGTGCTGCGTTTCGACGACTACTACGCCACATATCGCTTGGTTGCTGTGTACCTGGCCTTGCTCGATGCGAAATTGGAATAGCCTGTGCACCGCTGCTGGACGCGGAACGCCCCGCGTCGTCGAGTGCTACTTCCTGCTACAATAGCTCCATGGCCGATCGATTCTTCAGCTACGACGAAGCCGAGGAAATGCTGCCGCGCGTGGAGCAAATGCTGCGCGCAATCCAGGATTCCCGGCAAGCCGCCATGGACGCCGAAGAGTTCATCAGCCAAGCGCGGACGAAAGTCATGATGTCCGGCGGTATGATTCCCGATCACGCCGCGCTATCCCGCCACAAATCGGAAAAAGACAAATCGCTGGCCTCACTGGAAGCTGGCTTAAAGAAATTTCAAGAGAGCGGCGTGTTGCTGAAGGACCTCGACACGGGCTTGGTGGATTTTCCCTGCCTGGTAGAGGATCACGAAGTGTATCTTTGCTGGAAAATCGGCGAGCCGCGCATCGGTTTCTGGCACGACATCGAAGAAGGATTCGCCGGGCGCAAGCCGGTGGACGCCAAGTTGCTCGAAAACATACGGCGGCAGCGGCCGAACTAAGATCTGAGAGACGAGGAGCGCGACGCAATGAGAAGCGAATGGGTAGCCAAACGGCGGGGCCAGGAATGCGTGACGCAGATTCACTATGCGCGTCAAGGCGTGATCACCGAGGAAATGGAGTACGTTGCGCGCAAGGAAAAACTGCCCGCTGAAACCATCCGCGCGGAAGTGGCGCGCGGCCGCATGATCATTCCCGCCAACATCAATCACGCGAACCTCGAGCCGATGTGCATCGGCGTGGAAGCGAAGTGTAAGATCAACTCGAACATCGGTAATTCCGCCGTGACGTCGAATATCGACGAGGAACTGGAAAAGCTGCACACTTCCGTTCACTTCGGCGCGGATACCGTGATGGATCTCTCCACCGGCGGCGACATTCCGCGCATCCGCCAGGCGATCATCGAGCGGTCGCCGGTGCCGATCGGTACCGTGCCGATCTACGAAGCGCTGACGCGCGTGAAGCGCGTCGAGGACTTGAACGCCGAAGTGATGCTCGAAGTGATCGAAGAGCAAGCCGAGCAGGGCGTCGACTACATGACGATCCACGCCGGCGTGCTCGCGGAATACATTCCGCTGACGCGCAAGCGCATTACCGGCATTGTCAGCCGCGGCGGCGCGATTCTCGGTCAATGGATGGCCGCCAATAAGAAAGAAAATTTCCTTTACGAGCGATTCACCGACATCTGCAAGATTTTCCGCAAGCACGATGTGAGTTTTTCGCTCGGCGACGGATTGCGTCCCGGCTGCTTGGCGGACGCCAGTGACCAAGCGCAATTCGCGGAACTGAAAACCCTGGGCGATCTCACGAAAATCGCCTGGGAGCACGACGTGCAGGTGATGATCGAGGGTCCGGGGCACATTCCCATGGACCAGATCAAGATGCAAGTCGACAAGGAAAAGGAACTTTGCTTCGAAGCGCCTTTCTACACGCTCGGACCGTTGGTCACCGACATTGCGCCGGGCTACGATCACATCACCTCGGCGATCGGCGCGGCGATGATCGGATGGCACGGCGCGGCGATGCTCTGCTACGTCACGCCGAAAGAGCACCTGGGACTGCCGAACAAAGACGATGTCCGGCAGGGAATCATCGCCTACAAGATCGCCGCGCACGCGGCCGACGTGGCCCGCCATCGCCCCGGCGCGCGCGATCGCGACGACGCGCTGAGTCACGCGCGCTTTTTGTTCGACTGGAACAAGCAGTTCGAGTTGTCACTCGATCCCGACACCGCGCGAACCATGCACGATGAGACGCTGCCCGACGATTACTACAAAGACGCGAAATTCTGCGCCATGTGCGGGCCGAAATTCTGCTCGATGAACACCACGCAGATCATGGATAAGCACTTTGGCTTGGATCAGAGCGATCGACAGGAGAAGTTCGCGGAGCTGCTTGTTAAGGTTCAGGGGAATTGAGCCACCCGAATTGAACCCACCCGAATTTGAACCACCCGAATTGAACCACCCGAATTGAACCACCCGAATTGAACCACCCGAATTGAACCACAAAGACACAAAGGACACAAAGAAAACCAGTTAGGTCGGCTAACGAGGTTTTCTTTGTGTCCTTTGTGTCTTTTGTGGTTTCAGACTGGTGTCCGACGTAGAAAACCTTTCTTTCAGCAAAATTTCAACGTTCTTACGGTTGTTTTCCCTTACTTCGCGGGGCCGAATCGGCCATTCTCAATGCCGTCCCCGCAACTTGCGGTGGACTATGTTGGAAGTCTTACCTTGGAGGTCGATAACATGACGGCTTTTAGATTGCGCTATGGGTTTCTGGTCCTGGGGCTGGTTGCTATCGCCGCCCCGATGACGTTCGCTGAATCCTTCACATTCACGGCGATTGCCACGTGTGGCCCCGTCGCCGCCGAGTGCCTTCTTGGGCAGCGGCCGGCCATCAACAATTCCGGCACGGTTGCCTATTGGGTTCAAGGCAACGGCTCGAATTCGATCATTGCTTCGAATGGCGTTACTTCGACGACCATTGCCACCAGCAGTGGGAACGGCTTAGGCAACCCGGATATCAACAACAACGGACTGGTCGCCTATCCGGTTCTAAACGGAGGCGGAAATGCCAGCGTTCTCGCTGGAGACGGTACCACGACCACCGTGATTTCCGGGCCTTCACAGCGCACGCTCGGCGATGGGTTGTCGATCAACGACGCAGGGGTTGTGGCCTTTTTCCAATCGCTGGCCGGCAACGTCAGTTCCGTCATTGCGAGTGACGGCACCACCACGACAACCATCGCCTCAAACTCCAGCGCCGGAGGGATCTCGTTCGACCAAGGAGTCGCGATCGATAGTAGTGGGCTGGTGGCGTTTCAAGCTTCGTTGAACGGCGGAGGAGAGTCGGTTTTCACTGGGAATGGCGGCGCACTGACGACCGTGGCCACCACTTCTGGCAACCCTACTTTTTCCGGTGTGGGAGGCGCTTCGATCAGCGATACGGGTAGCGTGATCGGCTGGGCCGGCCAGGATTACAACAACGTTAGCGACGGTGTTTTCACGAACGCCGGCGGTTTGTCCACGGTGGCTGATATCGGCAACTTCCCTGGGTACAGCTCGGCGCTCGACGGTAATGTAAATGACAACGGGGACGCCGCATTCCTGCTGACTGGTAACGCCGGCAGCGCGCTGTTCTTCGATCCGAACGGCGGGCCGGCCAGCTTGTCTGATTTTGTCGTTGGCACAGGCGACAGCTTGTTCGGTTTAACCGTCTCGGACGTGTTGTTCTTCAACAACGGTTTGAACGACAATGGCCAGCTCGTTTTCTGGGCGTCTCTCGGTTCCCCGGACATCGGCGGCCAAAGCGAAACGGCCATCATCGTTGCAACACCTGCGGCGCAGGAAACCAGCGTTCCTGAACCGGCGACGCTCCTGCTGCTAGGATCGGGACTCTTGTTTGGATGGCGGCGCCGGCGGAGTCGCTAGCCGTTCCGGTGAAATCCGCACGCCGGGAAGGTTTCTTCTTGTGAGCGTGGGGGCGGTTGTGATTGAAATGGTTCAGATGGATCTCACCGCCCTCTCGCTGTCTCCCCACGATCGTGTGCTTCACTATCCGTGCGGCAACGGTGTTCTTGTCGGTGAGCTCGCCGCAAAAGTGCCCCTCGGCATCGTTGTCGGTCTCGACTCATCGGACGATCATGTTCGCGCGGCGCGCGCGGCGCATCGCGATCTCGATAACGCAATGTTCGTCACCAGCGACCGCGGCGAGATTCCCTGGAAGGAAGATTTTTTCTCCCACGTGATCCTCGGGAATCGCGACTTGCCGATGAAGGAAGTGGAGCGCGTGCTGGCGGAAGGTGGTTGCGCGATGCTCGAGTCCGGTGAAGTGATCGCGGTGAAAGAGCGCCCCACTACGCCCGCAGGCTTCCACGTCTTGAACTAGGGCTGCTGCGGTTTTTCGGGCGGTGGTTCCTTGATCTTTTCCCCAGCGTCCACGCTGAACAGCACGAAATTTCCGAAATCGTGTTGCTGGCGGAAGAAACGTCCGCGGAAGCGCGAGAAAACCTCGGCGTACGACGGCAGCCACAGTTCCTTTCCATTCGACGCCGTCACGCGCGTGTACTCGATCGTCATGTGATGCAGTTCGAGGCGCAATTCGGGAATTGGTTTCACCAAATCCGTCTCCACGCGCAGCACGTGGTATGACCCGGAGGCGATCCAAGCGCGTCCCTTCAAGATGGTCGGATAGATTTGCCCTTTCTCCGACCAATCGTGGATCCGCGCGGGACGATCCATGCGCTGCTCGAAGCGCACTTGCCACGCGGGCTGTCCGCGCCAGTGTCCCAAGCCTTCGCACGTGAAATTGAAATTCTTGGCGTGGGCTTCGTGAAAGATGAGTCCGATCGAAGGCAGTCCTTCGGTGACAAACGGCACCGGCATGCTGGTTGGCGGCGTCGCGCCGCTGCGCACTTCGTTTACGACCATCAGGTCGGGGCGCGGCCATTTCAGGGCTGCCAGATATTGAAACGTACCGGTGTAGGATTTCCGCACCGCGCCGTTCTGATCGAGATCGTCGTGGACAAATTCCTCGTTGGCTGAAAAACGCTGAAGTGCGTCGGTAAACTCGGCGGAGCGCTGCGCGGCTCCGCGGAGAACCTCCGGCAGCGAGCACGCGACACCGGGCTCGACCGGCGGAACGAGCGCATCGATCAAGGCCGGCATCCGGCGGATCGGTCCCGTGGGAACGTCCGCGACCAGCGCGGCGGCCGGTGGAGGAGCGAGAGCGGCGACCGGCTGCGCGGCGGGGCGCACGGCGTCGGCGGCGAACGGCGGCCCGGCGGCCAGCTTGCGCGCGCGGTCGGCGTCGGGATGCGAGGGATGATCGTGTGCGAACGCTTCCAGCACTTTGCGTCCGTCCTCTCGGTTTCCGGCGGCGGCTTCTGCCCAGGCCAGCACTAATTCCGTTCCCGTGGCTTTGTCCTTCCCCAATTCCAGCGCGCGCTGCGCGTGAAATTTCGATTTGTCCAAATCGTGATTCGCGCGCAGATACGCTTCACTCAAGAAACGATGAGCGCGCCACAAATTCGGTTCCACGGCGACCGCTTTCTGCAAATGCGGGATCGCGTCCTCCACCTTTCCCTGTTGCAGCAGGATTCCCGCGAGCACGGTCTGGGCCGCGGCGTAGTCGGGGAAGAGCGTCACGGCGGCGTCGAGATACGTCTTCGCGCCGTTTTGATCGTTGACGGCGAGGGCATAGAGCGCGGCGGTGTACTGCACCTCGGGATTGTCTTTCGCGTGCTTGAGCGCGTAGTCGAGATGCTTTTGCGCCTCGGCCATTTGATTCGCGCGTATCGCCGCCATTGCTTTGTCGAGCTCCTGGCGCGATTTGCCTTTCACTTCCGGCATGCGCGGCTTGTCGGATGCCTTTTGCGGTGACGAGCCGTCGTCGCGGCGCATCTCGACATAACAATGCGTCGTGCCGCTGCCCATCACTAGCACATCCTCTTGCGCCAGGCGGTAACTCGCGGCGCGAACTTCGATCTTGTAGTTGCCTTCCAGCGTGATGAATGTGGTCGATCCACCGACGCCGATCGTCTGGGCCAAGCCACCCGGTTGATAGACGGAAAACAGCTTCACTTCCGCTTGACCGATCGGTCCGCCGCCTGCTTCGGCGACGTGTACTTCGAGCGTAGCTTGGCTGGGGGGCGGGCCTGGGCCGCGCGGGGCGCCTTGACCTGCGAGCGACGGCTCAAGCAACGAGGCGCTCGTCAACACGGCGCTCACGAGAAGAATTCGGCGCAACGTCATTGGTATTCCTAGAGTACTCTTCCTCGCTCGATAAAAAAAGAGCCGCCGATCTTCCGGCGGCCCTTTTTGTTGAATTCGCTTCAGCCTAGAACTTGAAGCGCAGTGCGAACTGGATCACGCGCGGACTGCCGAGCGTGTTGCTCAGCTTGCCGAAGCCGGTCGGCGAAGTGAGGCTGGTGCCTGCCGACGCCGGATCGAAGTGCACGGAGTTGGTGATGTTGTAGGTCTCCCAACGGAACTGCAGCGATTCCTTTTCCGACCACGGCATGAGGAACGTCTTGTTCACGCCGGTGTCGATGTTGAACAACCCCGCCCCGCGAAGCTGCGTGCGTCCGCCAGACTCGCCCGCGAACGCTTCGCGGAATCCGCAGATGGCCTGCGCGGGATTCTGCCACAGGTTCGGACCGCCGTTGGTGGCGATCGTGGATCCGTTAAACGCGGGATTGCCGCTGCAACTTGCCACGGCTTGTGTGCCGTTGCCGACGCTGCCCACTGCCGGGATCGGGTTGCTGGGGCCGATCGGCACCGCGAACGAGCTGAGTTCCCAGTTGGTGGCCCAACGCGAACCGTCCGACACGCTGAAAGGCAAGCCGGAAGTTTGGCGATACAGCCCCGTGACTTCCCATCCGCCCACGATCGCGTTGACGGCCTTGTTCGAGCTGTTCAGGAAACGCTGGCCGCGACCGAACGGCAACAAATAGATCACGCTGGCGTTGATCTGATGCGTGGTGTCGTAGTTCGAAACGCCGCGCATCAAGCTCGGATTGAACGTGTTGATGACGAAGCCGCTGTAACTCCCGCCTTCCGTCGTGGACGCGAGATCGACCGACTTCGACCACGTGTAGTTCAAATCCATGACCATGCCCTTCATGTTCTTGCGGATGGTCCACTGCATCGCGTGATAGTCGCCCTTACCGAGCGAGCTATTTGCGGACAGTGCCGAGAACTGCGGGTTGAAGATCATCCAAGGACCGTAGATGCCGCAGGCCATTTGCGACACGCGTCCGCTGGAACTGAGCACCGTCGACTTCCCGCAATTGGCGGCGTTGTCGGCGTTGTTCAAGGTATTGGTGAAGTCGCCGGCATTGCTGTTGGCCTTGATGCTCCTGGTGGGATCGCCGTGATAATCGAGGCCCCAGATCTGCGTGGCGGTGAATCCGCCGGTGGCGGCTGTCGACCACATGTCCTCGAAGAACGGAATCTTCGGCAGGTTGGCGATGGTGACGCCTTGATAGTCGAGCAGGCTGCCCAACTGCGACATCGCGGTGAAGTAGTCCTGGCCCGATTTCGGATCCACCAGATCGACAGGCTCCGCCAAATCGCGCTGGATCAGCGAATGGCGCGAGAGCCGGCCGACGTAGGCGCCCTGAACGAACCAGCCGTGACCGAAATCGCGGCTGACGCTGAAGTCCAGGTTCATCGTATACGGCGCTTTCAACTGATCGTCGATGCTGTTGGTAATCGCGAACGATCCGCTGCCGCTGGAGGGATACGTCACGGGCAGTCCGCCCTTGGGAGTCGGGGGCACCAGCACGCCCGGCACGGTGTAGAACGTGGTGTAGCGCGGCGCGGCCGACAGCGTCGTGACGTTGGCCGGGTTGCTCAAACTGCTCGACAGACCGAACTGCGTGTTGCTGAAGGTCTGCGCGAGCGGCTGTCCGATCATGTCGTAGTAGAAGCCGGCGCCCACGCGAATCGAGGTTTTGCCGGGACCGCCGAAGAGCAGTTTCGAAATGCCGTCGGACGCCGTGGGCGAATACGCGAGTCCGATGCGCGGTTGCCAGTTGTAGTGATTTGGATAGATTCCGCGGCCACCCGACGAGTTCGCCGGAATGAATGTGATCGGCGACACGCTGTTCTGCGACAACCCCTGATTCGCCAGATTCACGCGCTGGGAGAGCCAATCGCCGAAGGCGATGTTGGTGGAGGCTTGCTGACCATTGGCTTCATACACCGCCGGCTGCAGCGCATACCGCAACCCGTAGGTCATGGTCAGGTTGTGCGTGACCTTCCAGGTATCTTGCACGTAGAGCTCGCCTTCGTGATTGGTGAAGTTGCGAAGCACCGGAGCTCCGGGAGGAATGACCGTCCCATCAACCATGTAGTTGTAAGCGCCCGTGCCTTGCGCCTCCACGCCGATCAGCGCGGCGGCCGCGTACTCGAAGTTGACCTGGTCGCCCGACGCGATGTTGAGCGCGCCGGTGAGGTCCGATCCCGAGCCGGCCAGCCAAGAAGGATTGGAACTCGCGCTGCTATAGGAGTTCGAGAGGCTCGCGGACTGGTTGGAAATCAGCAACGCCGTGCCGCCGAAGCGGAGGCTATGCGCGCCCTTGATCCAGGCGAGATCCTCGCTGATGTTGTGAACCGGAATGATGCGCGTAGTGCCGGTGGAGACGGCGTTCGGTGTCGAAATGCCGCGGAACCACTCATAGTTGCTGGTCAACACGCCCGTGGTCTGATTGCCCACGCGGGTGAAGCCATAGCGGAACGTGCTCACCAGGTTGGGACCAAACACATCGGTCGATCCGGCGGCCAATCCTTTATTGTTTGCCAGCGTGACCGACGCGGCCGGCTCCCCGGGGAATTGCGGCAGTCCGTTGGCGGAATCGTTCTGCAGGTTGCCGCGCACGAAGATGGCGTGATTGCCGGCGTTGTCGAACTTATAGTCCAACTTCACGATGTAGGTGTTCTGATCGGAGGCCACCGGCGCGTTGAAGCGGTAGCCTTCGGTGTTGAGTCCGTCGCCGAACGTCAGATCGTTGCCGACGGGCATAGCGGCCAAGTCCTTGATCGCCGCCGCGCTGATGCCCACTCCCAGCGGATCGAGCAGTTTGATCTGCGCCGCGCCAATTGTGTTCAATGCGCCTGTGGTTTTATCGTGATAATTCAGCATTCCCGCCTGCATGGTGGGCCGAGGAACGGTGCGTTCCACCGACGACGCGCTGCGATCGCGGCGTCCTTCGTAATTCATGAAGAAGAAAAGCTTGTTCTTCTTGATCGGGCCGCCGACCGACGCTCCGAACACGTTGGTCAACAGCGCGGCGATGGGTACGCCTGTGCGATTGTTGAAAAACGAATTGGAGGCCGTCTCGGTACCGCGGCGATATTCATACAGCGTTCCATGAAATTCGTTCGAGCCGGCCTTGGTCACCATCGCCACGCTCGCGCCCGAACCGCGACCGCCCGAGGCGTCCTGATTCGTGGTGGTCGAGCGGAATTCCTCGACCGAATCGGGCGTTACGCGCAACACCGACGTAAACGCCGCGCGGGTGTTCTGATCGTCCACGTTGACGCCGTCCAGCGTCACGCTGCCTTGGTCGGACTTGCCGCCGTTCACCGATCCGGAGCGATAGTCGAGATTGTTCGTGCCGTTGGCGCCCTGTCCCGCGGAGCCGAAGATCGTCACGCCGGGCTGGTTCGCCAGCAGTGCGACGATGTTGCGCGCGTAGGTGGGCAACTCGGTGATCTGCGTCTGATCCACCACGTTGCCGAGCGAGGCGTCGGTGGTGTTCAACTGCACGGCATTGGCTTCCACCGTGACGGTGGTGGAAGTCGCGCCGACGCGCAGCGTCACCGGAATCGTGGCCGGCTGATTCACCAGCAACTCAACGTTGCTGATCACTTCCTCGGCGAATCCCGGCGCCTTCACCGTGAGCATGTAGGTGCCGGGCGTCACTTGCAGGAAGTTGTAGCGGCCTTGCGAGTCGCTCTTCGTTTCGCGCGCCACGCCGGTGGCGGCGCTGGCGAGAGTGATCGAGGCGTTCGGGACCACCGCGCTCTGCGGGTCCTTGATCACGCCTGATAGAGAAGTTGATTGAGCCGCCAGCGAAGCGGCGACCAGCAGAACAGAAAATACCACCAAACCCAACCGAGCCGTTGCCCTCATGGGAATTCCTCCGTTAGTTGTTAGGCCCCAAGGACCAAAAACCCCGCGCGCCAGACCGTCGCGCACCCTACTTTCAAAAAACCTTAATGGATTGCATTTATAAGCGCCCGAACACGGCAATGTCAAGAACAAACGAGTGTGTTCCCGACCGCTGGAACAGCGCGCGTGCGAATGCTGCGCATTGCAGCAGTGTCAGCATTCCTTTTTTGAATGGCTGGTCATCAGATTTCCCAATGCGCACGTGGGAAGTTCTTGCCTATACTAATCCCCTGGAGGAATCAAACGACCATGAGTTCTTGTAAGACCGCCAAGGATGTCTTAGCGTTCGCGAAGTCGAATCACGTGCAGATTCTCGACTTGCGCTTCACCGATCTCCCGGGATTGTGGCATCACATCAGTTTTCCGATCGGCCAGTTGGAAGAAGGCTCGTTTGAGAACGGCTTCGGCATCGACGGATCGAGTATCCGCGGCTGGGCGGCGATTCACGAGAGCGACATGCTGCTGATCCCCGATCCCACGACGGCGATGCTCGATCCCTTCACGAAAGTGCCCACGCTGGTGATGATCGGCGACATCCGCGATCCGTTGACCAAGCAGCGTTACGAGCGCGATCCGCGCTACGTGGCCATCAAGGCGCAGGATTATTTGAAGTACACCAAGCTCGCCGACACGGCGTATTTCGGCGCGGAAGCCGAGTTTTTCATTTTCGACAACGTGCGCTTCGATCAGAATGCGCACTCCGGCTACTACTTCATCGACGCCGAGGAAGGACGCTGGAATTCCGGCCGGCCGTTCGATCACGAGCATCACAACCTCGGTTATCGCCCGCGCTTCAAGGAAGGATACTTCCCCGTAGCGCCGACCGATCACTACATGGATCTGCGCAGTGAAATGACGTTGACGATGATCCAGGCGGGAATCGACATCGAGTGCCATCACCACGAAGTAGCCACCGCGGGACAAACCGAAATCGATCAGCGCTTCAACGAACTGGTGGTTTCAGCCGACAACATGATGCTCTACAAGTATTGTTGCAAGCAGGTGGCCGCGAAGCACGGCAAGACGGTCACGTTCATGCCGAAGCCGTTGTTCCAGGACAACGGATCGGGCATGCACACGCATCAAAGCTTGTGGAAAGACGGCAAACCGCTGTTCGGCGGCGACGGCTATGCGGGACTGAGTCAGATGGCGCTGTGGTACATCGGCGGATTACTGAAACACGCGCCGGCGATCGTGGCGTTCGCCGCGCCGACCACGAATTCCTACAAGCGTTTGGTCCCGGGTTTCGAAGCGCCCGTGAATCTGGCGTATTCGCGCCGGAATCGCAGCGCGGCGTGCCGCATCCCGATGTACTCGGCGAGCCCCAAGGCCAAGCGCGTGGAGTTTCGGCCGCCCGATCCGTCGTGCAATCCGTACTTGGCGTTCGCGGCGATGCTGATGGCGGGTTTGGACGGCGTGAAGAACAAGATCGATCCGGGCGAACCGCTCGACAAGGACATTTACGACTTGTCGCCGGAGGAATTGCGCGAAGTTCCGTCGCTACCGGGATCGCTCGAGAAGTCGCTGGAGGCGCTGGAGAACGATCACCAGTTCCTGCTGGAAGGCGATGTCTTCACTGAGGAGTTGGTCCAGACGTGGATCGAGTACAAGAACAAGCAGGAAGTGAACGCGATCAGATTGCGTCCGCATCCGTATGAGTTTTCCTTGTACTACGACATTTAGGGACAAGTTCCGAGGTCCGAGTTCCGCGGCCCGAGTAAAAGCGAGTCTTGCTTTTGCTCGGGCCTCGGAGCGTTTTTGTTGGGGTATCATAACGGCATGAGGAAAGTAGAGTTCCTGCTCGACGATCAAACCGACGAGTTGCTGACCTCTCTCGCGGAATCTCACGATGGCGACTTGAACGAGGCTCTCCGCGAGTTGGTCCGTACTCACGGCAAGACTGAGGCGCTGTTGGATGACTTCGAAAAGGACAATCGGAATGAAATTGTCCGCCAACTCGAACGTTCCGAAAGCGATTTTCGTGAAGGCCGCTTCAAAACCTGGGACGAGGTAAAGAGGAACGCTGGGCTGTGATTGTTTTCTTCGGCAGTGGTGTCGAAGAGATCTTCCTAGCGCTGCCTCGGAGAGTTCAAGTAAGGCGGCGAAGATCTTTCCGCTCATCGCCCGATTCCCCAGGATGTTCTCGGAACGGAGCCGGGGATTGTTCAAAGGCTATCGCTACTTTGCGGTCGAAGGCTATCTCTTTTTCTATTTGATCAGTTCCTCGGAAATCAAAATCACGGCGATTCTGCCCGGCTGGATGCGCGACGCCTAACGGCGACGGGTGCGCTATCATTCGGAAGTGCCTCGGAAGATTTCACCGGCGAACCGCCAAGCAACCGATTTCGCCATGCCGGATTGGTGGATCGCGCTTGGCTTGGCCGCCGCCGTTTTCGCGGTCTACGCGCAGACTCGCGGCTTTCCCTTCATCGGATTCGATGATCCCGAGTTCGTTGTCAACAATCTGAACATTCGCTCGGGATTGACTCTCGCGTCTCTCAAGTGGGCTTTCACCACCGGGTACGCTGCTAACTGGTTCCCACTCACATGGATCTCGTACATGTTGGGGATCAAACTGTACGGATTCGAGAGCGGCTGGCATCATTTCACCAACGTGTTGCTGCATGCCGCGAACGCTATGCTCTTGTTCGCGGTCTTGCGCAGGGCCACAAACGCGCGATGGCGGAGCGCATTCGTCGCGCTACTCTTCGCGATCCATCCGTTGCACGTGGAAGCCGTGGCATGGATTTCGGAACGCCGGGAAGTCCTCAGCGGTTTGTTTTGGCTGATCGCGATTTGGTTTTATTTCGATTACGTCAAGAACCGCCGAACCTTTATATATGTACTGCTGCTGGCGGCGTTCGCCGGCGGGCTGATGTCCAAGCCGATGATCGTGACGCTGCCGTTCGCGCTTTTCCTTCTCGACTACTGGCCGCTCAGGCGCTTGTCGCCCGCGACCATCGTCGAAAAGATTCCGCTGTTTGCGCTCGCGTTGGCAGGATCGGTGGTGACGTTCATTGTCCAACGCCACGGAGGAGCGACCGCATCGCTGGGAGACTTTCCGTTTCCGATTCGCGTGGAGAACGCGATCGTCTCTTACGGCGCGTACGCGATCCAATTCCTGTGGCCCGCCAACCTCGCCGTTCTTTATCCTTATTCAGGTGAGATCGCGGGAAGGGCCGCGCTCGCCGCCGTGATGCTCCTGGCGATCACCGCGTGGGTGATTGCGCAACGAAGGGCGCGGCCGTATCTTTTCACCGGATGGTTTTGGTTTGGCGGCACGTTGATTCCCGTGATCGGCCTGGTGCAGGTGGGCGTGCAGTCGCGCGCCGACCGTTACATGTACATTCCCTTGATCGGGCTTGGGATCATGCTCGCTTGGGGATTGGCGGAATTCGCGGGGCGTGCGGCGCCGATCCTGGCCATTGCCGCGTGCTGCGCATACGCGATCGTCGCTTGGCAGACAACGGGATATTGGTCGAGCACCGTGACTCTGTTTCGTCACGCGGTGGAAGTGACAACGGACAACTGGGCAGCGCTCAATGTGCTCAGCGACGCGTTGCTCAACGAGAATCGTCCGCGGGACGCGATGCCCTATATCGCCGAAACGCTTCGCATGCGGCCGAATCTCCCGGAAGCGCGCGTGAACTTCGCCGCGGCGCTCAGCAAACAAGGCGATTTCGACGGCGCTGCGGCGCAGTATCGCGCGGCCCTGAAGCTGGAGCCGGATAATCCGGACGCGCAGGAGGGACTCGGCGTGGTTCTCACCGAACAGGGTCAATACGCAGAGGCGTTGACCAACTTGGTTGCGGCGGCCAAGCTTCAACCCGCCGACGCGGATGCGCATTACAACCTCGGCCGTCTGTATGGACTCTCCGGCCGGCCGGATTTGGCGGCCGGCGAATTCATCGAGTCGGTTCGCTTGCAGCCGAAGAACGCCGCGGCGCACTTTAACCTGGGTGCTTCTTACGCGGCGCAGGAGAAGTTCGAGCCGGCCATCGGCGAATTCAACGAGGCGCTGCGCTTGAAGCCCGATTACATCGCGGCGCGCTTCAATCTCGGTTCGTCGCTGGCGAGTTTGCAACGTTACGACGACGCGATCGCCCAGTTCCAAGAGATCTTGCGAGTGCAGCCGGATTTCGAGCCGGCCTCGGAATCGCTGAAGAAGTGCATGGCGTTAAAGCGGCAATCGAAGTAAGTAAGCCTGCTTTCTCCCGGGACCTTTTGCGCGCTTCGTTCGTCTAAACTAGGACGGTGCGCGTTCTCCATGTCATTCCATCGCTCGATCAAAGCGACGGCGGCCCCAGCCGCGCCGTCGTGGAGATCTGCCGCGCCCTGCGCGATGCCGGCGAGGAAGTGGAGATCGCGTCCACCGCCTCCGGTCAAGGCGCGACGGTGGAGACGCCCGGCATTCCCGCGCACATTTTTCCACGGCGTCCGTTGTTCGCATTCGGCGCGGAATACAAATACTCGCCGGAACTCCGCAAGTGGCTCGACGAGAACATTCGCCACTACGATGTCGCGCATATTCACGCCGTCTTCAACTATTCCACGCACGCCGCGGCGCGCGCGGCCCTTCGGCGGGGCACGCCGTACATCGTTCGTCCGCTCGGGACGTTGAACGAATCGTATTCGCTGCGGCAGGGCGCGTCGAAGAAGAAAGTCTACCTGCGCTGGATCGCGCGCACCGAACTCGACGGTGCACAGGCGCTGCACTGCACGTCCGGGGCGGAAGCCGAAGACTTGCGCCGCTTGAATTTGCGTCCACCGAAGGTGGTGATCCCGCACGGACTGCGTTTGGAAGAATTCGACGCTGTGTTTGCGGCGCGCGCGCAACGCGTGTCGCCGCCGAGCAAGCGCCTGCTTTTTTTCGGACGCGTTCATCCGAAAAAAGGCTTTGATCTGTTGCTGCCGGCCGTGCAAAAGCTCGCGCCGCGCTACGACTTCCGCTTGATCGTTGCGGGCCCCGGCGACGATTCCTACATCGCTACGCTCAAGGCTGACGCGCAACGCCGCGGCATCGCGTCGCGCGTCGAGTGGGCCGGCATGTTCTCGGGCCCCAAGCGGTTGGAGCCTTTCGCGGACGCCGACATCTTTGTGTTGCCGTCGTACAACGAGAATTTTGGGATCGCCGTGGCCGAAGCGATGGCCTGCGGAATCCCCGTGGTGGTGAGCGATCAAGTGGATCTCTGCATCGCCGTGCACGACGCGCACGCCGGTCTGGTGACCACCTGCGACGCCGGCGAACTGGCCACAGGCATCGCTAAATTACTCGACGATGCAGAGCTGCGCGCAACAATGGGAGCGAACGGGCGTCGCCTGGTGGCCGAAGAATTTCGCTGGGACCGCGTGGCCGCGCGGCTGCATCATTTGTACGAAGGGGCGCGGCGCGGACGCGTCACGGCCCAGGAGTAGACACTGGCGCATCGAGTCGCGATGGTAAGATAGATTTCCGTGACTCCTGTGTCCGTTTTCGTTCCCGTTAAGAACGAGGAACAAAATCTTCCCGCGTGCCTGGAAAGCCTCTCGTGGGCCGACGAAATTTTCGTCGTGGATTCCCAAAGCACCGACCGCACCATCGAAATCGCCGAAAGTCGCGGCGCCAAAGTCGTCCAATTTCATTTCAACGGAACGTGGCCGAAGAAGAAAAATTGGGCGCTTGAAAATCTTCCCTTTCGCAACGAATGGGTGCTGATCGTCGACGCGGATGAGCGCTGCACGCCGGAATTGATCGAGGAAATCCGTCAAACGATCGGCGCCGGCGGCCAAGCGTCCACGGGACACGACGGCTTCTACGTGAATCGCAAGTTGATTTTCCTCGGCCGGTGGATCAAGCACGCCGGCTGGTATCCCAGTTGGAACATGCGCTTGTTCAAGCATCGCCTGGGACGCTACGAAAATCTCGGCACGCAGACCGCGCAGAACACCGGCGACAACGAAGTTCACGAGCACGTTTTGCTGAACGGAAACGCCGGATACTTGAAACACGATCTGTTGCACGAAGATTGCCGCGACATCTACCGCTTGATCCATCGATTGAACGGTTATTCGAATTGGGAGGCGCTGGCGTACGAGAACCTGGCGGCGGGCGCATCGGGCTCGCGCGACGATCAAGCGATGCGCGCGTCGTTCTTCGGAGGACCGCTGGAGCGCAAGCGTTTTCTCAAGCGCTGGTGGGTGCGGATGCCGTTTCGTCCGCTGCTGAAGTTCATCATCATTTATATATTGCGTCTGGGATTCCTCGACGGACGCGCCGGCTACATCTGGTGCCGGCTGATGTGCCAGTACGAGTTTCAGATTTCCGCCAAACTCTACGAATTGGAGTGGCGCAAGCGCACGGGGGGCGCGGGCGGCTGGCGCCCCTAAGAGGGTGCTGAAACGGCGGAACGATGAAAATCCTCTTCGTCAATCAATTTTTCTATCCCGATCACTCTGCGGTGTCGCAGCAACTCACCGATCTCGCGGAGGACTTGGTCGCGGCCGGCGATCGGGTGGACGCGATCTGCGGACGCGGCGGATATTCCGGCGGTGTGGGCTTGGCGGCCCACGAAACGTATCGCGGCATCGAGATTTATCGCGTGCGCTCCACCGGATTCGGGCGCCAGACGATGTTCGGGCGAATCACAGACATGCTGGCGTTTTACATTTCCGCGACGTGGGCGATGTTTCGGCATACTTCCGGAGATCAACGCCCCGACCTCTTGTATCCCGTCTCGACGCCGCCGCTGCTTTTTCTCGGCGGATGGCTGGTCGCCAAGCTGCGCGGAATTCCGGTGATCTACAGCGTTCACGATTTGTACCCGGACATCGCCGTCGCGCTCGGCGTGTTGAAGCGCGGCAGTTGGATCACGCGATTCATCGACGCCGTTTCGATGTTCGGCATGCGCCGCATGGATCGCATCATCGTGCTGGGGCGATACGCGAAGGAATTGATCGTCGCCAAGGGGATTCCCGAGCGGCAAGTCGTCGTGTTGGAAAACTGGGCCGATCCGAAGCTGACGCATCCGGTGCCGCACGAAGAGAATTGGTTTCGCCGCGAGCGCGCACTCGACGGCAAGTTCGTGGTGCTGTATTCCGGCAACATGGGATTGGCTCACGACTTTCAAACGATCCTGGAATGCGCGCGCCGGCTGCGCGATCGCGACGACATTGTTTTTCTCTTTGTCGGCGACGGCGCGCGACGCCGCGAGATCGAGCAATATCGCGACGCGCATTCGCTCTCGAACGTCGTGCTGGAAGGCTATCAGGATCGCGGCGACTTATCCTACAGCCTCAGTTCCGGCGACGCGTTTTTGGTCACGCTGCGGCCGGGCGGGGAAGGTTTGGTGCTGCCGTGCAAAGTCTATGCCGGCATGGCGGTTTCGCGCCCGCTTCTCTTTGTCGGACCAAGGCTGTGCGACACCGCCGAAGCGATCGAACGCGCCGATTGCGGATTTATCTTTTCACCCGGCGACGTCGAAGGCCTGGCGTCAAAAATTGTCGAGCTGCGCGAGCATCCGGAACAGGCGTCGGCGCGCGGCCAAAGCGGACGCTCGGCGCTGGAGCGGTGGAATTATCGTGGTCACGCGACGGCCGGGTATCGGCGTACGTTTCAGGAAGCCGTAGAGGAGCATCGCCGGCGCCGGTGAGCTAGGTATTCGACTGGAGCGGCGGAGCGTACTTCACGTGCCAGCGAAACTTGAAGAATTTCTTTCCGCACTTTCGGCATTGATACGCGGGAAATCCCAGGGCTCGTGCCAGAGCGCGCCGGACGGTTCCGCGCAGGGTTCGCGGATTGATGCGGACTACTTCGCGCGAGCGGCAATTCGGACACGCCGCCGAGAAAACCAGCAGGAAGCGAAGGAGCTTTTGGCGCATCGCGGCGGTGAGAGCTCCCTTGCGCCGCCAACTCACGAAGCGGTAAAGGCATTCGCGACACCCGTAGGGACGAAAAGGCGTAAACCTCAGCCACTCATGGTTACCCTTGTAGCTGTCGCGAAAAATCCGGGAACTACCGCACTTGGGACAAAGCATCGCGCCGAATGTTAGAATGGTTCTCTTGGCCCGTTACTGGCGGTCCCTGGGACCATTGCTTTCAGCGTTGTATCATCAAATCCAAGGTTGACGCAACAAAGCTTTGTAAGTGTATAATAAAAAGACATATCGAGGTTGGCCGGAGTGTACGATTTGGGCTTGACACATATGGTACCTGCGGCTAAGATGTAGGCTGGTTGAGGGTGCCATCGTCAGATAAACAGCAACGCCCCCCAGTGGATCTGACCGCATTTGGTGGCTATCGCAATAAAAGCGGTACGGCACGCATGAAAAAGTTTTTTGCCCGAGAGCAAATTCTAAGGGAGCGATCATGACAGTTCAGAACAAACGGTACTTCGGATTGGCAGCGGCTGTAGTGTTGGGCGTGACGACAGTCGCGATTGCCGGCTTAGCACCGATTGCAACTTTCAGCGGCGACGCGGTCGTCACCGTGAATGGAAAACCGATCACGCAGTCGCAGCCCGCGTTTGCCGGCGATACCATCGAAGCGCCAGGCTCTTCGCTGGCGGTGATTCATTTCCCCGAGCAGGGCATGGCCAGTTTGTCCGCCGCCGCGCGGGCCTCGGTGGAGCAATCGGGTAAACAGCTTTGGGTTGGATTACAGCGCGGCTTCGTCGGCGTTCATGAAGGCGGCCAGGCGATCAGCGTGCGCGCGCACGGTGGAAAAATCACCGCGGATTCCGGCTCGGTCTTCCAAGTGGCGCAAGTAAAAGATGCCACCTATGTGACCGTGGTGAAGGGTTCGGCGGTGCTTTCCGAAGGCGGACTCGATGAGCCGCAGGTTGTGCAGCAGGGCCAGTCGTACAAAGTCGCGTTCCTCGAGCCGGGCCCGGCGTTGCCGATGGCCGGCGGTTCGGGTGCTCCGCAGGCGACGGGCGGCAAAGACACCACCTGCTCGGACATGAAGGCGAATTGCTCGAAAGATGCCTCCACCTGCAAAGCGTACGCGGCACGTTGCAACGTTTGCAACAATCCTTGCAAGAGCGGCAGTTCGCAAGCTTGCACCGATTTCAAAGCGCTCGAAGCGAAGTGCACTCCGATGCGCAAGGCTTGCGCGAAGGATCAGACCAAGTGCGCCGAGTACGGCACCTCGTGCCAAGCGTTGGCCGGTTGCAAAGGATACGGCGGCGTTCTTGAAATGAGCTCCGGCGCGGCAGCAGGCGGCGCGGCGGCCAGCGGCGCGGCAGCGGCGGCCAGTGCCGGCGCGGCGGCCGGTGCGGCTAGCGCAACAGCGGTGACGGCGGCGGTGGCTGCGGCTTCCGCGGGCGCGGCGGTTGCAGGCGCGGCGGCGTCCGGTTCGTTCAGCAACAACAGCACACCCTGCGTCAGTCCGAACGTTCCTACGGGTTGCACTCCGTAATTTTTTTCGGAGCGTCGAGAAAATTGAAAAGGCCGTCCTTCCGGACGGCCTTTTTGTTTGACGCCTTCGCTAAATTCTGCTACGGTCATCTTTCTGCAGTTTAGCGGCAGATTTCAACACAAGGAGATTTCCTCGAGACGATGGTTTTCACGGCCAAGAAAATTTTTCTAACCAAAGGCGTCGGCGTGCATCGCGAACGCCTGACCAGTTTCGAGATGGCCTTGCGTTCCGCTGGAATCGCCGCCTACAACTTGGTGCGCGTCTCCAGCATTTTTCCGCCGCGCTGCCAGTTGATTTCGCGCGCCGCCGGACAGAAGTATTTGCATCCCGGCCAAGTGCGTTTCGCGGTGATCAGTGAAAACGCCACGCGCGAGCCGCACCGTTTGATCGCCGCGGCCATCGGCTTGGCGCTGCCCGCCGATCGCAACACCTATGGATACTTGAGCGAGCACCATTCCTTTGGTGAAACGGAAAAAATGGCCGGCGAATATGCCGAAGAGCTGGCCGCCGAGATGCTCGCCACCACGCTGAACGTCGACTTCGATCCCGACCGCAGTTGGGACGAGAAGAAAGAGATTTACCGCATCTCCAACAAGATCGTGCGCACCATGAACATCACGCAGTCCGCGGTGGGCGACAAGCGCGCTCGCTGGACCACCGTGTTGGGCGCGGCGATTCTGATCGGCGACGAGTAAGTAGGACAGGCGTCCTCGCCTGTCCCGCGGTTCTTCAACCCGCAGCTAGCGTCGCTGTAGAGAGATTTCCGGAAAATACTCACCGCGCGGCGTTCGTACCCACCAATCGCCCGATTGCGCCCGTTCCTGCGTTGTGGTGAATCGATATTCGTACAACCGCGCTCGCACCGCAACGGGTGGACGATCCTGAAACGGATTTCGCGAGAAGAACTCCTTCACCTCGGGCTTTCCTTCGAGCAAGCGAATCATTAGCCGCCCGAACCAAGCGTCATTCTGCGGACTCCACGGCGCGGCGAGCGCCGCGAACCACATTTGCCAATCGAGACGCGGCTGATACGGCGCGACGAACGGTGGCGCGCGATGGAGGTCACCGGGCTTGTAGCGGAATTCATACGGTAACCACGTGTGGCCGTCGGCGGTACCTTCGATGACGATCTCAGGACGTTCGGTGGTCATCGCCGCGAAGAGTCCGTACGTGTTCACCAGATGAAACGGCGCTTGCCATTCGATCGCCGATCCGCCGGCGTCGTAACCGAATCGCCCCAGCATTTCGGTGATGCTCACCGGCACAACAAAAAACGCCAGCGCCACGCACGCCCACTTCTGCACGGCATGCGTTTGCGGCTTTTCGCCGCCGCGCTCGATCAGCGGTAGGCACAGCACAATCGTCAGCCAGTTGAAGTACGCGTAGTTGCCCGTGAGGATCAGTAACACTTGAAAGAGAATCAGGAACGCCGCCGCCACGTAGCGAATCCGCCGCGGCGCGAAGATGAAAAACGGCGCGACCAGTTCCACGAACCACATGAAGCAGAGTGAGACCACTTGGAACCAGTGCGGCGCTTGCTGCATGTACCACGCGATCGGATTCGGGATCGGTTGCGTTTGATAGTGATACGCCAGGGCGGTCCAGTTGCGCCATGTTTCGTCTTTGCTCAGCAGTTTCACGCTGCCCGAGAGAAACATCAAGCGGAACAACAGCCATCGCACCAACCATACGGCGACTCGCGGCGGCGACGTCGGCGCGCGGCGCCAGAAGCGCCAGTCCCATTCCACGTAGAAGATCGCCAGGAATCCCGCTTCCAACAGCAGAATGTCCCACTGAAACGCCATGAAGTCTTGCCCCGCGCCGACCAGCGCGAGATACAGGGCCCACAGCGCGGCCATCGCCAAACACGAACCGAATCCCGCGGCGGCCAGGAGGGAAATCGCCATGCCGGCCGCGGCCAGTAGTTTCAGAAATGCAGCCGTGGGATGGATCCAGGCGAGCGATGGAAGGAGCCAGTATCCGCGCGAACCCAACTGTTTGTAGACCGCCTCGAAGAACGGGCGCATCGGCGTCAGACCATTCGCACCGACGAGGGCATCGATTTGCGGATAGAACGACGCGAAGGCGATGAAGTAGACGACGGCGAGCGCGCGCGGAAAAATCGCCACGGCGTTGGTTTCGAGCCATCGCCATGTGCTCCTGAGACTCACTGCGTGACGGGTTGCAATCCCGCGGCGCGCGCGGCGATCGCCAGTTCAATGTTGTAAGTGTAGAGCTCGACCTTTTGCTGAAGCGTCTCTTGCACGCGCAGTGCGCTCGCCAAATGGATCGCGTCGAGCGACCCGAGAGGCGCATTCATGGGATCTCCGGCGCGGTCGAAGATCGCTTGATCGCACGGCACAATTTTGATTTTTTCGAGAAGCGCATCCAGCGCCGCGAGCAATCGCGTCAACTCGGCATCGTCGAATTTGCCCTTGCCCTGCAAACGATAGAGCATCCGCCGGCCTTCGACCCGTGTCAGCACACTGGTGTACCAATCACCCTCGGCAGGCAACGTCATCGCGCCCGTGTGGCCCATCAACACGCGCAGGTAGACCGAACTATCGACGTAACGAGACACCTCTACGATCCTTTCGCCAGCGCCACCAGTTCGGGCTCATCGCGCGTGACGGCGAGATAGTTCGCGAACCGGAAGCGTTCGTGAGTCCAATCGTAATCTCGGAAATCGACGTATTCAGGGTGCAGCTTGCCGATCCGGTAGCGCGAGCCAAGCAAGTCGTAATAATCCTGGAGAAGGAAACGCGTGGCGAGAGAGAAGGCGCCGTACTCGAATTGAATGCAGCGCACGCGTCCCGCGGCGATGGCGCCGGCGAAGCCGCGAAGCACTTTGTATTCGCAACCTTCGACGTCCACTTTCAGGAAATCCACCTGTTCGATACCGTGCTGTTCGAGATAACGGTCGCCGTCCATCATGTGCATCTGGAAAGCTTGCGCCTCGTGCGCGTGAACGTGCAGTGAGCTCGTCAGTTCGCTGCTACTCGGATAAAAATACATCGTTTCTTCGCGCTCGGAATCGGAAAGCGCCAGGTGTTCGCAGACCACGCGCGACGGCCACTCCCGGGCAGACAGTTGCGCGAACGTTTCCGGCGCTGGTTCGAACGAATAAAAGCGGCATTCCTTCCAGGCACTCGATGCGGCGGCCGTCCAGTTGCCGACGTTGGCCCCCACGTCCAGCGCCGTTTGGAAGCGGCGCGGCGCCAAGCGTTCCAGCAATGGAGTTTCGTTTTCTAGAGGAGGACCGTAGATGCTGTCGCTTTCCACCAGCGCGTCGAGTTCAAGGGCCTGGCGGTGCAACGATTGAATCCATGGAGTGCGACTGTTGCGGGAGACCCATCGACGGAGGGAACTGCGGATGCCGAAACCCATGGATATCTCATCATATTACAAAATATCCACGAGTCCTTCGGCGCGCACCGGCCAATCTTTGGGAAATGCATTTTGCGCGCTCATCACCGCGGCCGCCGCAAGCAATCCGCCGTTCGCCGGTAAATATAGCGGAAGATTAGCGCGCTGGTACACGTGACCATTCGGGAGCCACGTGTTTTTCGGAGATTCCATGAACAGTGCGCGGATCGCGAAGTCCGGCTCGCCGAGACGTGCCGCGGTCATCGCGGCCATGGGAAAATCCCAGCCCCATGTTTCAGCCCAGCGCCATTTTTCGAAAACGCGTTGCAACGTCGCACGCATGATCGCCGGATCGACACGCGATCCCGCCCGGGGCAACACGCCCAACGCCGCGAGCATCGACGGATGGTCGCGATTCCGTTCCGTAAATGTTTGCGGACAATTCTCGTGCGCCAAGTAGACTCCGCCCGCCAACGGCAGCGCCGCAAGCTTCGCGCGCACGCCGTCCCATCGCGGCTCGCGGGGCATCCCGAGTCGCGCGCGCCACTGTTGCGCGATCTCCAAACCGCGCCGCCAGTATTCCAATTCAAACGTGGGATTCCACGTTTCGCGCGGCGGATGATTCTCCTGCGCGGGAATCACCGGCGGTCCTAAAACGTAACGATCGTGCGCGCCGTCTTCCCACGCATACGACGCCATGAATTCCGCCGACTCCATCACGATGTCGCGGTAGCGATCGAGCACCGCGCGCTCCGGCTTCGCGCGATACATCAAATCGGCCATCGCGATTGGATGAGGTTGCTGCCAAATCAGCAGCGGACCGATCGGCGAAGGGCTATCGCGTCCGTCGGGCGCGGTCATTTTCGGCCAGCGGCATCCGGCGTAACCTTGTTGCCGTGCGCGATCGCGCGCCGACGGCAAGATTTTTCCGTACCATGCGAGACTGCGTTCCAGTTTCTCCGCGCGCCCCCACAGCGTGAAGTGCGCGGCGTGCCACCAATGCATTTCCAAATGAAACTTGCCGTACCAACTGTTGCACGTGAGTCCCGTTTCTTGCGGCGGCAGCGACCCGGCGCATTGGATCGCGGTGAGATACTGCGACAACACCACGCGGCGCTCCAGTTCCGCGGCGCGCGGATCGCGGCACTCGGATAAATCGAGCGCGCCACCCGAAGTCCAATGGCGCTGCCAAGCTTCGCGGCTCGCCGCGAATACGGCGTCCGGTGCGAGTGGGGAGTTGGTGAAGGGATGCGACGAGAATTCGCAGGTGAATGCGAGCGGTTGTTGCGATGCGCCACGCAGTGTAAAGCGATGTGCGGCAACTTGCTTGAACTCGGCCGCGCCCTGCCATGCCACGCGGCAAAAGTATTGCGTGTCGTCCAGCGTCCGGCGCAACACGCATCCACTCGGTTCCAGCCCAAGGATTTCCGACCGATGGCGCTCGATTGACTTCCAATCCGCGGCATTCATCTCCGGCGAGGCAGCGGGAAATTCCCACACCACCGCAACGCCCGGCGACACGTTCGCACCAATGCAATCGCGATCCGGATGGCAGCACGTGGCAACCGTCACAGCAGCCGCACGGTGCAGGAAACTGCTTTCAATCGCGCCGGTCCAAAGATCGAGACGCTGGCGAATTCCGCGAATCTCGCTGGCATCTGCGATGTCCAAACCGATTCGCCCGAGATGCAAGCGATGCGGATTCTCCCGGAGCCATCGAAACAACTCTGGCTGATTCCCGGCGCGCGTGGCGTATCCTACGTTGCGGCCGTGCGTATCGAAATTCTCCAGCGCCAATTCTCCCGGCGGACGTCCCGGAGATGCGTGCCATCCCCACTGCGACTGTGTACAGAGCGGGACGTTCTTTTCGTACAGCGCCGGGAACGTCTGCAATCCCGTCGCGTCGACCGTGAACGCGAATTCTCCGTTGCCCACCGAGAGCGGCGACCGCGGGTCGAAGCCATCGAGCACCACCGCGTGACGATTTACGAGGGCTTGGCGATCGATTCGCGGCCGGCGCACTGGGGGCTGCGCGAGCACACTCGCCGCCGCGATCGTTTTGAGAAACTGTCGTCGATTTGCTTCGAGGGTTGGCAAGTACTGAGACTTCCGGTACCAAATGACTATCGTTAATTTCCAGAACGGCGGAGGAATCCCGCTGAGGCGTACTGTATAACAGAACTATGGCGGGAGGGAGCTGGTCCTTCCGGGTAACGGCGGCCGCCGTGCTTCTCTGCGCGTGCGCGCTGGCGGCGCTCGACCCACGGAAGGCGATTACGCAATACACGCTGGATACGTGGCAAGCCGACAATGGTTTGCCGCAGAATTCCGTGATGTCGGTGATGCAAGGCCGCGACGGCTACTTGTGGCTGGGCACGGAAGAAGGATTGGTTCGTTTCGACGGCGTGCAGTTCACCGTCTTCGACACCAGCAACACGGCGTTTTTGATTCATCCGCGCATTCGCACCGCGTATCAGGATCATCACGGCGACATTTGGATCGGCACGCTGGGCGGCGGCATTTCGATCTTGCGAAACGGCGTGGGCGTCGCCGCGCCGAGCGACGGTTGGTCGAGCGATCAAGCGTATTTTTTCCGCGAAGACAAACAAGGCAATCTGCTGGCCGGGACGTCGCAAGGTTTGTTTCGCCTGCGCAACGGCAAGTGGCAAGTTTTCTCGCGCGACAAAGGATTCGTCGACGACACCGCGTCCGCGGATCCTTCCGAAGACGTCGTCAACATATTGGAAGAGGCCGACGGCACGCTGTGGCTTTGCACGTCGTCGGGCCTGGTACGTTTTCGCGACGGCCATGCCACGACCTTCGGGAAACGCGACGGGCTGGCCGACGTGAACGTCCACGCCGTGCTGCGCGATCGCGACGGCACGCTGTGGGTGGGAACCGAGGCCGGACTCGCGCGCATGAACGGCGAGCGCTTCACGATGAACGCCGGCCGCTATGGCTCGCCTACCGCGCCCGCCGGCAAAACCGTTTACTCGCTGTTGCAGGATCGCGACGGCAACCTTTGGATGGCCACCTCCAGCGGACTGAGCAGCTATCGCGACGGCCGCTTCGAGCACTTGACCACGCAAAACGGCTTGCCCGACGAGATCGTGCTGACGCTGTTTGAAGATCGCGAAGGCATTTTGTGGGCGGGCATGAATTCCGGCGGCTTGTTGCGCATTCGCGACGCGCGATTCACTTCTTACACGCCGGCTGAAGGACTTTCGCACAACACTGCGTGGAGCGTCACGGAAGATTCAACCCATGCCATCTGGATCGGCACGCACAAGGGACTGAATCGTCTGGCCGACGGGAAAATTCGCGTGTACATGCGCGCCGACGGATTAGCCGACGACGCCGTCGGCGCGGTGCTCGGCGACAGTCACGGCGATCTTTGGGCCGGCACCTCGTACGGTCTCAGCCGCTTGCGCAACGGAGCGTGGCACACGTTCACAAAGTCCGATGGCCTGGCCGCCGATTCCGTGTTGGCGTTGTATGAAGATTCCCACGGCGTGATTTGGATTGGCACGCACGGCGGCGTTTCACGTTTTGCCGAAGGGCGCTTTCTTCCCGCGATCACCACCGCCGACGGATTGGCCGATAATCTGGTACGCACCATTCTCGAGGACCGCTCGGGACAAATGTGGCTCGGCACCAAGGACGGACTTTGCGAACAACGCGGCAGCCGCTACGTTTGTCACACGGCGGCCGAAGGACTCGCGGGATCGTTGATCCTGTCGGCGTTTCAAGATTCGAGCGGGGTACTGTGGTTTGGCGCCGCCAGCGGATTGTTGCGCTATAAGAATCACCGCTTCGCCACGTTCACGCAGCGCGACGGTTTGCTGAGCGATGCGATCCTCGGCATTCAAGAAGATCGCCGCGGACGCTTGTGGTTGAGCTCCAACAAAGGCATTTTCTTCGTGGAAGAGCGGCAATTCGAAGAAATGCAGGAAGGGAAGCGCTCGATCCTCGAGCCCGTCGGCTTCGGAAAACCGGACGGCATGAAAATCGCCGAATGTGACGGCGGATTTCAGCCCTCGGTGTGGAAGGCCAGCGACGGACGCTTATGGTTTCCCACGATTCGCGGCGCCGTCGCCGGCGATCCGGAGCGCGATTCCGCCGCGCCTCGCGTGCTCATCACCGGTGTCGATGTGAATCATCGGCCGCTGGCCGAAGACGGAATCGCGGGACTGGGCGGCGGCGACCTGGAATTTCACTATGCCGCGCTGACGTTTCAAACGCCCGAGCAAACGCGCTATCGCTACATGCTGGAAGGCGTCGATCACGAGTGGCAACAACCCGGGAAACGCCGCGACGCGTTTTACACACTCGTTCCGCCCGGCGACTATCGATTCCGGGTGGAAGCCGCGAGTCACGAAGGCGTTTGGAGTCCCAACGCCGCGGAAATCCGCGTGCGTTTGCGCCCGCATTTTTATCAAACACGCGCCGCGGAAATCCTGGCCGGATTGTCGGTGGTGATTCTGTTGCCGGCGATCTACTATTTGCGTGTGCGCTCGCTGAAGCGGCGGCAACGGGAGCTGGAACGCCTGGTGGAAGAGCGCACGGCCGAAGTTCGCGCCGCCAATCAGGAATTGCGGCGGCTCTCGGCAACCGACGATCTTACAGGCATCGCCAATCACCGCCAGTTCGCGGAGTTTCTCGATCAGGAATGGCGGCGTGCTTATCGTGGAGAATTTCCCATTTCCTTGATGATGCTGGACGTGGATCAATTCAAGAAATACAACGACACGCACGGCCACCTTGTAGGCGATCGGTGTCTTCAAAGAGTGGCGCGGGTGTTGCACGAGAGCGCGCACCGTCCTACCGATCTGGCGGCGCGCTACGGCGGCGAGGAATTTGCGATTATTTTGAGCGACACGCCGGCGGAAGGCGCGTTGATGATGGCGGAACGCGTGCGCGAGCAAGTCGCGGCGTTGGGCGATCCGAAAGTCACGATCAGTATCGGCCTCGCGACCATCCAGCCCTGCGACAATAACACCACGTCCACCCTGATCGCCGCCGCTGACGCGTGTTTGTATCGCGCCAAGCAGGCGGGGCGGAATTGTGTGGTCGGACCCGCGAAGGAATAGCTACGCTTCCACCCAGTGTCTTCGTTCGATGAACATGACACCACCCTAATTTAGGGTGGTGTCTCAGTTTGAATTCTAGCGGCTTCGCCGCTACTTTGTGCGGAAGGACGACGTCCTTCCGCTGTAGTTTGGACATTTCTCGTGCTACGTTGGCGAGCGTTTGGTTACATTCTGTCCCCGAGGCTGCGTGGCAGGCGGTATTTCCGTCGACCACATCTCTATCGGTTGGAGTTGATGCGAGCGAGCCTGCGCAGCAGGCGGTACAACGTTAGCCCCAGGCGTCAGCCTGGGGAAACCCCAGCAGCAACAATGAGCCTGCGAAGCGGGCGGCACAAAACGCTTCCCCATTTTGGCCTTCAGGTCCACACGTGTCTCTCTTCGAATTCGATTCCGTGCGCGCGCATTGGGACGCCGCTGGCGCCTGACAAGGTGTTTGTGCCGCCAGCTTCGCAGGCTCTCTCTCTTGGTCCGTCTTCCCCAGGCTGACGCCTGGGGCTAACATTGTGTCGCCTGCGTTTGGAGTGGACCCCTAAAATGAAACAACCAGTTAAGCCCCATAATCCATTGAGAGGAGAAAACGGAGTATGGGGGTTATACGACGGATGTTCACGCGGGAGTTCAAGCTGGATGCGGTACGGCAGCTC